>OLQK01000225.1_pt1 | contig 71228 bp, 52 predicted proteins | sample 1672501 | NCBI WGS metagenome assembly OLQK01 (sample SAMEA3136693, study PRJEB25190) | human gut metagenome | biome: human gut; feature: human-associated habitat; material: faeces | place: Austria | collected 2013
TGATTCCGACACGCCCAATGATAGATGCCTTCTCCGTCAGGCTTGCCTGCGTGACCGGAATATCAGCACCATTTTCATCCGTATATTCGTGCCAGGCAATGTCCATGTGATTTTTTCTGATCACCGGTTGCATCATATACACATCCCAACTGCTTTATTCTTTTTCAAAATCATTTTTCCAGCACCTTCATTTCTGACAGAATCGCTTCCCTGCATCCCAGTCCGATACCATTCGCAAGTTCAATATTCTTTTCCATTTCTCTTTCAAAATGACAGAATGGCAGGAAGATTCCCAGTTTGCTGGTGTGTTTTTCAATTCCATGCTCGTCACGTTTACCATAATACATCAATGCACGTGGCAGATCCTCCTGTAATTTCATCAGATATTCCCAGACTATTGCATATATTTTTTCTTCATTGATTTCCAGATCTACAGACTGAGGGAATTCAAAGAGTAAAAGGATTCCTGTATGTTCTGCATTCCGTATTGTCTCAATCTCTCCGTTCTCAGTATATCCATGACTTTCACGAAATCCATCTGCCATATACATACGGTAGTCTGGAATCTCATCCTGCTCTTCAAAGAGTTTATGGAACATCTTATACTTCTTTTCATAGATATGATTTTTTGATTCATCCAGAAGGTTTCCGTTTTCATCTGTAAGGAATATTGGATTTTCCACCCCTTTGTCATTAAAACGGATTGGAATCAGAAAAGAATTCCGGAGAAGATCAAATACACTGTTATTGCAGACTGCCATCATAAATGCAGAAAGATCTTTATTTTCATAAGCGTTGAATAAAGCCGCAGCAAAGACCGTTCCCGGAATGTCCGTTCCTGCACCCTCACTCTCTTCTGCTGACGGAATCGCTGCAAAAAATGTATCTTTTAAACGTTCGCAGGCACGTGGATTCTTCAGGATCTCGTCAAAAATCTGTTCCGCTTTTTCTTCTCTTGGAAATATTGTGCTCATAATAAAGCCTCCTTTGTGCCTTATTATAGGAGCATCAATATGAAATGTAAATTTCATCTCTTCTATATTAAATATAACCAAATTGATTTGTTCTAAGTTTCTTCAAGTAACTTTATGAATTTTTAATTTTCTGTAGTAACCAAATCAGGCCAGAGTCACGGGGACTCCGGCCTGAACATTAAATCTCTTATTTTTTTAACAGATTCTTCAACTCTTCAACTTTATAGCCTGTATATTGGGCTATCTTTTCCAATGATTCTCCTGCATCAAACATTAAATGGATTATTTCACATTTTCCCTCCGTAAATCCATCCTGCTTTCCGCTATTATATCCATCCTGCTTCCCACTGTTATATCCATCCTGTTTTCCACTATTGTATCCGTCCTGCTTTCCACTATTATATCCGTCCTGCTTTCCACTATTGTATCCAGCTTCATACTCTGCTTCTCGCAGTTTTCGCTCTTCCTCTTCTTTGTCATACTCGAATATACTCATCGCTATTACCTCGGATTTGTGTTTTCGGAGGAATTCGGCAAGGACCCCATTCTGGATGCAGTCATCAACTGCCTGTTCTACTGCTGTATCCAGATCGGATTCCCTTGCGTATTCCCGTACTTTCGCTACATATTGTGCATATTCTCTTAAACTCTGGCACTGCTCCATCAATTCGCGGTTATGACCTTCGTTGATGTTCAGAGTAAGTACTTTCAGCTCCAGATTCGGCTCGCCGCTCAGATTTTCGTATGATTCCGACAGATAATTGATCCAGTAGTCCTCTTCTCTTTCTGTTCCATTATAAAACACAATGAAATTTGGCGCAGGGATCTTCTGCAGTGCCGAGGAATACAGGGATTTGTGATTCACAAGTTTCTGGTATTCACCAGATATGTAAAACAGATCTCGCAGTGGCATATTTGGATTGTATGTTGACTGATGTTCGTACAGGAATAATCCCATATCCACGATAAATGCCAGATCATTCTTCATACCCATATAGACTGCATTCTCCAGTGTCACAATCTCCAGTGCATCCGAATTTTCGTAGTTACTTCCATTCACTGCGTTGTAAAGCGACAATAGATTTTCTCTGTCTGAAAACAGCATACGAAATACTGTATCCTTGTACTTTCGATTTGCCCTTATCTCTTTGCCTGCATAGCTCTTCAGATCTGCATTACGATCCATTTTTACATTGTTATTTCCTTTTGCAATTAGTTTTCTCTTCACAGCAGCATTGTGTTTTCTTCTCGCCATAGGCATACCTCCTGTCTGGCAGGAGTTTAAGAATACACCGTGCTGTTATTGTCATCACCTCGAACCCCTGCTTTTTATTTTAATTGGATTTAAAAGCATGGATTTCTGAAATGAATTAAGAAAATCAGACGGCAAAAATGCCCAGAACTTTGAGAAATATGCTTTTATTTATAGTATCATTTGTTCTAAGCTTCTTCAAGTAGCTTTATGAAATTTTAATTTTTTTATTAATGCAAAAGCAGACCGGAATCACGAGGACTCCGGCCTGAAAAATCATATTGCAGATTTTATTTTACTTTTACTTTGATCACATAGGATTTCTTTCCTGATTTCACTGTAATCTTGACAGTACCTTTTTTCTTTGCTGTAATGACACCTTTTTTGCTTACTGTTGCTACCTTCTTATTGGAAGAAGTGTAAGTAACTTTTTCCTGAGAAGTAAGCGGGCTGATTACCGGTCTGAGTGTCAGTTTCTGACCTTTCTTCAGTCTTACATTCTTCTTCAGACCACTGATCTTAGTAGTTCTTACTCTTGATGTCTGAACTTTTACTTTCAGGGTTGCTTTCTTACCGCTCATAAGCGTTACTGTGATCTTAGCTGTTCCGGTCTTCTTACCTGCTTTGATCACGCCCTTACTATTAACAGTTGCAATCTTCTTATTGCTGGATCTCCAGGATCTGACAGAGTCTCCATTTGCCATAGCCACTCTGATCTTCTTGGTTGTCTGTTTTTTCTGAAGCTTGATAGAAGTTGCATTCAGTTTGATCGTTGCAGTAAGTTTCTTTCCATTATCTCTGTTTACAACTGCGCCACAAACAGAGCATGTTCCCTGCTGTTTCTCAGGTGCAAAGACAGTTGCTTTTGAAACTACTTTCCATGTGTACTTGTGGTCAGTTTTCGGAATTACCTCTGTCTTAGTCTCGCCACATTCTGTGCAGGTATAAAGTTTCATACCTTCTTCTTTGCAAGTTGCTTCTTTTGTGACTTTACCTTCATCCCAGCTGTGTACATGCAGCTCTTTCATACGAGCTTCTGCTGCTTCCAGTTTCTTCACAAGTTCTTCCGGAATCATTTCTTTCTGCTCATCTGTCAGGGCGTCATATGCTTTACGTGCTGCTTCTACGGCTGCTTTGTTATCCAGTGTAAGATCTGCTGTCTCAGGCAGATTTGTAAGTGCGCGTTTTGTAGATTTAACAGCTACCGGTATCTGATCTTCCTTGGTATAGTCATCTGTATAATGTAATACGATCACATCACCGTCATTCAGATACTGTTTTGCAACACCAACACCCGGATGCACATCATTTATAGTATCCATCCATCCGGAATTCTGTCCGTTATCAAATTCAGAAAGAGTTACATCTTTGTACTCAACCGCATAAATATAAGTTCCATACTGTGTTTCTCTGTCATAAATCTTGAATCCATATTTTTCTTCAAGACTCTTGATAACTTCGTATACGGTTTCATTAGCACCTACTTCGATCATGCCTGTCTCTACCCATGTAGTCAGGTTCTCGCCATCCAGTGTATGGCATTCCTCTGTATCAGCTCCATGTTTGGTATCACCAAGGAGTGTGAAAGATACATGAATCGGGTCACTGTCCGGAGCTGCCAGAACTTTAATAGTCTTGGAAGCTGTTGCTCCATCATAATTCAGGGTCAGAGTCTGCTCGCCTTTGACTGTATTGTCAAAACCTTCGATCTCCAGATCTTTCCAGTTAAGATCTTTGCTTGTTCCATCGCTGTATACTGCTTTAATACTGAGACCGTCAAGGTTCAGTTCTTCGCCAAGATAGAACGTATCTCTGCATTCACCGGAAAGCTTAAGGTCTTCAATATAAACCTGTACACCTTCTGTGTTTGCAAGTTTTGCAGCATCTGCTCCAAGCGGGTCATCTGTACGGCTGTATGTTCCTGTAGTAACATAAGCAGCACCGCTCTCTGTCTCATGTGTTGTGCAGCTGGTATCTACATTTGCTACAAATCCGATACCTTTTTCTGCGCCACAGTCTTTTGCATAGTAGTTATTTGCAACATCATCCCATTTGTCAAGGCTTCCATAATATCCGATGATACCGCCGATATATTTAGTGCCATCAGCTGTTGCCTGAACTTTACCAGTAAAGGAGTTACCTTTTACTGTATTCTTAACGTTTTCCCATGTCTGTAATACATAAGTATCAGCACCAAGGATACCGCCGACTTTGTCAGATCCTGTGATCGTACCGGAAGATTTACAGCCATTGATGCAGAATTTTCCACCGTTCGGTGCAGAGCTGTCGTTGTATCCGCCACCTACGATACCGCCTGCATGGTCACCGCTTGCCACAACTGTGCCATCAAAAGTACAGCTGTAAACATTACTGTCACCCATGGAGTTGTCACGGCTTCCTACGATACCGCCGACATAAGATTTACCATATACGGTTGCATGGCTTACGCAGTTCTCAATCACACCCTGCATACGTCCTGCAATTCCTCCGATGATTGTCTGGTCTTTGTCATAACCTACTACTACACCACTCTCGATGGTACAGTTTTTGATCGTTGCAACGAAACCTGCGGAGGTTCCTGCAAAACTGTTTTCTGTAATGTTGGCTCCGATCAGACCTGATTTCAGGGTACTGGAACCACTCTTTAATGTTACATTGTCAATGATGATCGCACTGCCACTGAAGCCAACACCTTCGAAGTTGTTTACCAGACCATAGCCTGCGATCTTCTTACCATAGATCTTAAGGTTGTGTACTTCTGCGCCCTTTATATATCCCAGAAGCGGAAGTCCGCCACTTGGAATGGATACTGTCTTTCCGTTACCATCCAGATATCCAGCAAATAAATTCTTCTTTGAAGTACCGATTGGTTTCCATCCTCTCGGAAGGGTAATGTTGTTCGTCTGTTTCAGATATCTTTCATTAAAGGAAATTCCTTTTGCAACCAGATCTGATACAGCCTGATAATCCTCTGCTGTTGAGATCAGATAAGGATCTTCCTGTGTTCCTTTACCTTTCAGTAAAGTTCCGATGTAGTCATCTACAGGATTAACAACAAACTTACAGATTCTGGAAATTGCAGATGCAGATTTACCCTGAAGCGAAGCTGTTACAACGCAGAAATAATATCTTGTGCCAGGCTCATTCGTATCCGTATTAAACCACTCGGAGTGGGCTGATTCATTATCTTTGACAGCAGTTGCACCTTCATAGCTTTCTTTATCATTCACATACCACTGGCAAGTCTCTTGTGCATAAGTTTCTGAAATTCTTACAGAAATATATATGCTGTTCGGAATATCACCCTGTGTATAAACAGCATCTTTTGGCTGGGTGGAGATATTCGGTGTGGCCATTGAATCAAGTTTTACATATACAAAAACGCCGGCAGCATCTTTCTCTTCACCGCTTGCATCTGTATATTTCTTTCCGGTTTTTGCGTATGTGGAATATTTCTTTCCTTTATAAGTATAAGTAACCTTGCAGTGATAGAAATATCCTGTCTCATTTGGTTTATCTGTAGTCGGAGTACAGGTAGCTTCTGAGGATGGAACAATGCCATACATATTATCTATTGCATCATTGCGAACCCACTGATAGGAAAGTGTTCCGCCCTCTACCGGTGTCGTTACATTTACACTCAGTTCGTCAGCAGTCCAGTCTTTCCTATAAGTATATCCAAAGTTCCATGGATATTCTTCACCTAATTCTTCACCAGGGTTTGCAAATACTGCTTCCGGCATAGGATTCGGATCAACAGTGATGCAAGCGGTGTCAGTTGTAGCTGTATTATTTTCTGTCTGCTCTGTATTTGTGAGCACACAGTAATAATACGTGGTTCCTTCTTTTTCAGCAGATGGCTGATAAGTAGCCTCAGTTGCACCCTCGATTGCAGTACCGGTTGTATTGTTGTCTTCAGTATTGCTGTACCACTGGTAAGCCAGTTTACCCGTACATGTTGCGACAAATGATAATTTATTTGGCTTATCGCCAACAACATAATCTGCACTCTTTGGCTGGCTGACAAATTCCGGCACATCCTTCTCCGGATACGGTTCTGCTTCAATCGTATAGGTATGATCTTCTTTACCATTTCCGCCAACCACAACTTCGATTTTCATCTTACCGTTCTTATCCCAGTTGTATGGAACCGTATAATTTGTGTTGGCAGAAACTACTTCACCATTTACTTTCAGTGTATACTTGGTATCTTTACCCTGTGCTTTGACAGTCACGCCTTCTGCGTTTTTGTCAACATATGCATGATAGCTGGTAACATCTTTATCAAATGCCTGATCCATACGGCCATCGACACTCAGACTGCTCAGTGTTGCATATGACTTAACATTAACCCTGTATTCCGTATCATCTGTTCTGGTTCCAACATAAAAAGCAGCATATCCTGTCGGATAGGTAACTACACTTTCAGCTACACCATCTACAGTAGACACATATCTCCAGGTATTCGCCCATGCACTCGCAGTGTATTTAATTATCTTTTCAGCATCCCTAAATTCCGGTGCCAGAGCTGTCACAGCATACAAGTCATCATAATCTGCAATCGGCTCTTTCAGATCATATGTATGCTGATCTCTGCTGAATTCCGGAGTCATCTCCAACGGATCTTTACCATCTTTGTAATCCTGCTGACTTCTGTAAAGCTTGATAGAAGACAATTTGGGAGGAGCTGTTACTGTAACTTCACAGCTTGCGCTCTGGTCTCCTGCAGTAGCCGTGATCGTAGCCTTTCCTGCTTTTACACCTGTTACACGTCCTCTTAATACCGTCGCAATGGATTCATCAGAAGATGTCCATACGGTCTCCTGTGTTGTATCCTTTGGTTCTACAGTCGCAGACAACAGTTCATAATCTCCTGCCTGTACGTTAAGAGTCTCTCTGCTCACCTTAATGCTGGTCGCTGGGATGATCACTTCGCCCTTAACTTCTACCTTAGCTGCTGTCGGAACGACATTGACGCTGTCTGTACCGGATGCAACCAGATAATAAGTTCCGCCTTCAGCAAATGTAAAGGAATCACCATCTACTGTATATGCATCCTCAGACAGAGCCTTAAAGGATGAATCATAAACGGTCAGTTTCGCTCCATCGAAATCCTTATAGACATACTTATTGGCATCGTTATTCCATTCCGCTTTCTGCAGCCCTGCAGTAAATGGAAGGGTTGCTTCTACTGCAAAAGATTTCTGATCAAATTTTACATATGCATCTGAGAAATCCTTTTTGTCTTTATAGACAAATGCAGAGAAATAATCATCAGCCTTTACTTCATCAGAAAGTCCCATACAGGAATTGTCATTCAGCCAGTAACCAAATGCGCCGCTTGCATCACCCCAGAATTTGGAAATGTATTTGCCATACGTTCCATCTGCAGTTGCATAGCCTGCGATTGCGCCGCCATTATAATACTCATCATGTGCTGCAATGAGTGCTTCGTCGCATGTCAGGATACCATTCTTATCAATATCCTTAACAGTGACATCTCTGTCCACCATTAATGCGCCGTCTTTGTCTTTTGCAAATTCTCCTGCCACGCTGACAGTCATATGGATCACTGCATCTTCTGCCGGAGTTACCTCTCCCTCTCCTGCATCGAATGCATCTGTTTCATCTGTGCTGTCAGTACCATCAGAAAATGCATCGACACTTTCTGAATCGTCTTCCTCATCCTCTTCTACATTGACATCCGCACTGTCATCTTCTGCTTCTTCTACTTCAATATCCGCATCTGAAGTATCGTCTGCATCACTAACTGCTACATCTGCTGAATCTTCATCCCCTGCATCTGCGGAAGTTTCGACTTCGATATCTGAGAAAAGTTCGTCTGCCGCATATGCATTGGAAGGAATCATCGTTACGGTCATCATGGCAGCCATGGAAATAGCTGATAATCGTTTCATTAATTCTTTTTTCTTCAACTCTGCTCCTCCTTTTTCACAAGTTGTTTTTAACAACAAAAAACAGAGCCTCATTTATAGATGAGTCTCTGTCCTATACAACGCGTTAGTTAGCTGACTTGAAACAATTATCCGCGTATAACATTTCATACAGCAAAAAAGCAGTTCCGGAGTTTCACCGGATTTCCTTAAACTGGTCATCTCCCGACCAGACCACGCCTGGTTATTTTGTTGTCCTTATATTATAGCATTTATGCATTCTCGCGTCAAACAGAATCGCCAAATATTCTGTGGATATTTAGCGATTCTCCATTTTTTTATTTTACTTTCACAGTAACTGTGTAGGTTTTCTTTCCTGACTTCACAGTGATCTTTGCGGTTCCTTTTTTCTTTGCCGTGATCACACCCCGGCTGCTTACTGTCGCCACCTTCTTATTGGAAGTTTTGTAAGTCACTTTCTCCACGGAAGTAAGCGGGCTGATCACTGGCTTCAGTTTCAGTTTCTGTCTTCTCTTAAGTACTACGCTCTTCTTGAGACCGCTGATTTTTGTGGTTTTAACAGCTGTCTTCTGTACTGTTACATTTACAACTGCCTTCTTTCCACTGACAAGGGTAATTATGATCCTTGCTTTGCCAGTTTTCTTCGCTGTGATTTTTCCACGGGATGTTACGGTTGCAACCTTTTTATTGGATGTCGTCCAGGACTGTACCCTGTCTCCTGCTGCCAGACCACTTACCTGTACTTTAGTCGTAGACTGTTTTTTCTTTAACCTGATGCTTCTGGCATTCAGTTTAATAGTCGGTGTTAGCTTACTTCCAACTGTACGGGTTTCCTGACGCCCTTTATTACTGGTCCTTCTCTGCTGCTCGGGTGCAAAAACAGTCGCTGTTGATATCGTCTGCCACGGTCCGAACACTTCCGGAACTTCTGTAGGCGTCGGTGTCGGTGTGGAAACCTTTTCTTTTCTCTGTATAGTCAGCAGATATTCCGTCTTACTTCCCGCTTTAGCAGTCACTGTAATTTTTACCTGAGCCTCATCCACATTATCTTCCCAGTAAACATTAAAACGTGTTGCATTTCCACTGGTAGTAGTAGTTACTCTCTTGACTCCCTTTACCATTTCCGTCTTCACCGTTGCATCCGACTCAGCCTTCTCTACATAAACGCGAAGAAATCTCTGTGTATTCTCTGCCTTACTGTCCAGATATTCCACAGTATAGCCGGTCTTTGCACTGTTAAACGCCGGAGTCATTGACAGATAATGAGATACCTCTCCATAAGTATTGCTGGTGCTGACGATCATACTGGTCAGGGATGAATTTCCATGATCTTTCGTCAGGTGGAATGTATATTCTCTGCTCTTGGTACCCTGAACTACCGCAATTTTAATTTCAGCTTTTCCGGAACTTACATCAGCCACATATGTTCCATCAATTGTATCATTTCCTATTTTCATCGTGCATCCTGCAGGAGCCTTAAAGCTAAGTGTTACATTCTTTGCATTCTCTGCAACTCTGAGTGTATATTCCGTCTCGGAAGCCTGAAATCTCTTGTCCCAGTTTACACTGCCTGTATCCGGCCTTGCTGTCACACTGTCCAGATAAGCGCCATTTGTTTCCAGTGCCATCAGATAGCAGGAATCATTCTTATAATAAATTGTTCCGTCTTTGTCCACACAAAGAGGGCTGATGCAGTACTCCTGCTGCTTACTTACCGGACGAAACAGTTCTTCGGCTTTTCCTGATGTCTGTCCTGGTGTATCCGTCAGCATGTAGATTCCGCCTGGATATGCATTGTATGTAAAATACAGATAAACCCGTCCATCTGCTTTGCCATCACCGTCAAAGTCCTGATTTTCATAAGCTGTTGAGAGAATCGGAGCCGCCTGCGGGTATCCCGGAATCGATACTTTATAGGCAAGAGAAAGTCCGGAAGCAGATTCCTTGAGCACATCAAAATGATGTCCTCCATCTGCGTTATACTGGCCTCCGGTTCCACAGACACCAACATAGATTCTGTTCTTATAGACAACCGGTGTTGATGTTGCCGCACCTCCCAGATTATAACCTGCCACTGCACCAAATGTTCCGTCTGCATTCATCGCAACCCGATACAGATAACCGCCCTTGGTCGTAAAATAGACATATCCGTTGTTATAAGTAATCGTTGAACGGATATCACCAATCAGATCTGTGCGCTTGTCTATCAATTGTCCCGTATGTGTATTGACAGAATACAAAATAGATGTGTATGCATCGCCCGCTCCATCATCCGATCCAAATACCAGATAATTTTCTGATGCATAGGCGCCGGCCCAATAGAAGCCACCTTTGTGATCATATTTCCATGTACAGTATTTTATCTCATTCCCTTTGGATGGATCTTCATCTGTAACAGAAAGGCAGAAATAAGAGCCAGGAGTTGTATCGGAATTCCATGTTCCCGTATAAATATATCCGTTTTTATAGGTAATCGGTGAAAGCGTCTGTCCACCTAATTTCTCACTGATCCAGAGAGATTTCAGTGTCGTAGCACTGAGTGCCTGTATCTGACCACCACCGATCTGTGCAAAAAGCATTCCCTCTGCATAGGCAAGCGGGATCATGGCATACTGCATATTTCCGGACATCCGTTCACTTGTCTGGACAATGTCTCCTGTATTCTTGTCCATTTTGTAAATAAACTGTCCGGATGCTACATAAACATAGCCACCAAGGATCAACGGTGGTGTAAGTGCTGCATCCCAGCCTTTTGCATCCAATCTCGTTGCCCATTTCTGTGTAATCGTATTCTTGCTGGTCGGCATAGCTCTGTCTGTGATTCCATTATTGGTCTCACTGTTCTGATAGCTGCTCCAGTCATTGTCTGTAATTTCTTCCTGTCTGGCTGTCTGCTGTTCAAGCGTTACCTTGATCTCAGATTCCTCACCTACCGTAAATTCCTGTCTTTTGGAAATATATCCATATTTTGATACATTCCAGGTATACTTATCTCCATAATAAAGAGAATCATAGGTGTCTGCATCCTTAGACGGCTCCACACGCTCCCCTTTGGAGTCATATACACTGACCACTGCATCCGACGGTTCTGTTTTAAATGTAACTGTCACTTTCGATTTCTTATGGACCGTAACTTTATAAGTACCCGTGGAAGTATAGGACAATGTCTGATATGCCGGATCCTGATAAGTCCCATCTTCTTTCATCTGAAAGAGAATCTCTGTATCTGAACCTGTAAGCGGAATTTCCAGTGCCTTACTGTCAGATACGGCCTGTCCGTTTACCGTAAGTCCATACCATTTATCATTAAAAGCACTTGCAGTAACTTTTACGGATTTTGTATCCTGTCCCACTGCTACCTCATAATCCCTTGTAATACCGGCACTGTCAAATTCTGAGATCAGATTTTTTGCCATATCCTTATCCGAAGGAAGATAACATCCGATCATGGAAAGATCCAGTCTTCTGAGAACTACGATCTTATAAGTCTGGCTGTCTGCCGCTGTACCGGCTGTTACTGTATAAACAGCTCTTTTTCCATTGTCTTTGGTAAAGATATTTGAGAAATTGTAGCGTTTTCCATCTGTATATCCGGTTGTAATAATCTCATTTTCTACAGTTTTTCCATCAAGATCACATGCAGACAACTGAATCGTTGAACCCTGCGGCGCATCCGTTCCAAGATCGGCAGTCACATAAAAGCCATTGGAATTGTAACTGGAGCCAATCTCAACCGTATAAGTCTTTCCACCATATGTTTCATCCAGATCTTCCCTGCGGGTCATTTCAAGAGGATCTTTTACTCCGTAACCGGAATACACACTCAGATCTTTGAGATATTCCTTTGTTTCTCCTGCTCCGACTTCCTGCTGATCTTCAAAAAATACCTCTGCCGTATTTTCATCTGTATCTTCCGTACTCCATTCTTCCTGATCATCTGCGAAGTCTTCCACAGAAATCTCAGTTTCATCCTCATCTGTATCTGCTTCTTCTGTGATCTCTGTATTCTCATCTGCCGGTTCTTCTGTTATTTCGCTTTCTCCCAAATCATCCGACAGGCTGTCTTCGCCGGATATCTCTGATGAAAAATCACTTTCTACGGATATGTCCGCGCCATAAACCGGTGCTGTTCCCGCCAGCATAGTCACTGACAGAAGGACTGCAAGCCATTTTCCCGTTCTTCTCATCTGATGATTACCTCTCTTTCTCTTTCTCAGCGCTGCAGTAATGGATTCCTGTTTTTCATTTTTCTGAAACTTCGTCTTGCTCCTGTCCAGAAGATCAGATAAATGAGGCCTGCCAGTGCAAACACGGATAATACCTTTGTAAGGGATCTCATATGTGTCCACGTATTCGTAACTTTACTTCCCACCAGTTCCGGAATGCTCTTCTCTTTCTTTTCCGAGGAACCCGAAATAACTCCGGATGTTTTATCCTTATCTTTACTTTCTGTCAGATCATCCGTTGATGCTTCTTCTGTCTTTTTATCTGTTTTGTTGTCGTTCTTCTTTTTTGTGGAATCCTTTTCGTTTTTATCAGACTTTCCGTTTTTTCCGGAATCTTTTTTATTTGTTCCGGCATAGGCGGTGAGTTTTTTTTCTTTATTCTCTTCTTCCGATTCATTTTTTCCGCTTTTTCCGGAAGAAGTACCTTTTCCACCAACCGTTTTCAGATTTGCCAGAGAACCTTCTCCGTTATTTCCTTTACCCGGAAGTGTCGCTTCACTTTTATTTCCGCCATACCCCGGTCTCTGTACAACCGAGCCGGAGTTTCCACTGCCTGTCGGATTTTTCTTTTTTATATCCGGAATTCGGATCACCAGAGGATCGCTGACATTTCCGACATCGTCCTTTACTACGATTATGATATCTTTTGCACCTTCTGACAGTCCATTAAGCGTCAGTGTATCTGTTCCTGCCTGGACCTCCCGTCCTTCTTTTGAGGTATCCGGATTCTGATGATTCTTCCCGGCATCTACGACACGGTAATAGCACTGTCCTCGTTCACTTGTCTTATATACCACAGATGCCTCACTTGAAGATACCCTGCTTGCACTGACTTTTTTGAGTACAGGAGCTGTTTTATCTGTGATTTCAAGTGTGAGATAATAGTCTTTTCTGGTTCCGTCCTCAGCAGTTACCTCCAATCTTACTCTGGATTCTTTTTCCTGATCACCAAAATAGATTTTCCAGTAAGTATGCCCTTCTTCATCCTGCGTTTCCCTGATTGTCTCATCCTGTTCGACAGTAGAATATTTCACACCACTTAATGCATAGACCTTGATCTGGGCATGTTCCTCTTCTGCTACGGGCCAGATATTCAGGCTCTGGCGTTCGCCGTCATAAACAGCTTTGTATCTGTCCCAGTCTTTATTTAATGCAGGATCCAGTTTCAGGATTCCCTTTCCCCAGGTGTCCGAACTAGAGATATATAATTCTTTCAGATCTGTGTTATTACTTTTGACCTCCGGTGTCACGGAAGGTTCCGGTGTTACCGATGGTTCCGGTGTTTCTGATGGCTCCGGTGTAATTGATGGCTCCGGTGTTTCTGAAGGCTCCGGTGTCACAGATGGCTCCGGTGAGGGTGCTTCCGTCGGTTCCGGCGTTTTGGTCGGTTCCGGTTCTGCCGGTGGATCTGTTGGTTCCGGTTCCGGAGCTTCCGTCGGTGCTGCCGGTTCCGGTGTCTCTGCCTCTGTCGGTGCTGCTTCTTCCCCCTCGGTCTCCTGCGTGGTATCTGCGGCATAAACCTCCATGGAAAGAGCAGCATTCAATTCCATAGCTCCTCCTCCAACCAGAAGTCCTGCAGAAAGGGATCCAATTATGAACTTTTTAATGATTGGTCTTTTTATTGTGTGTTTTTTCATTACCAGTCCCCCCATACTTCACCGTCTGATCCTACTCCCAGGTCCGCTCCTGAATAAAGCGTAAAGCGAAGCCTTACTTCATCACCGTCTCCCGGGAAACAGGAAGACATTCCTACATTCATATATTCACCATTTACAAAATACATCCAGCCGGAATTCATGGTAAAATCAAATTCACCGATCCAGTTGGCATCATGGCTGGACAACTGACAGTTTACTTTTTTCAGATGTTCCATAAGATCATCCGGGATCGCTGCTCCTGATGCAATGCCGCCTCGCCCGATGGCTTTCAGGTAAAAGCCACCTGTCGCACTTCCATTATTTCTCCAGTCAAATCCTGTATTCTGTAACAGTCTGAGAACGACCGAGGAAAGCTGTTCTCCCTGATAATAGTCAATCGATGTTGCCGGAAGGATCGTACCAAGTCCAATCGTTCCCGCCTCAATACTGACCGTAATGCTGCCGGCCGGTTCGTCCTGTCCATCCTCCCCTTTATAAATAGTAAAGGTCGGAAGTGTCGTACTCCATCCTTCCTCATCGGTCGCTTTAATATTGACCGTGTTGCTTCCTTCATTCAGGTCCAGTCGGTATGCAAAAACTCCCGTCGACGGTTCACCCTTTGAAGAAAGCCGTTCTCCGTTTCCATATATCTCCAGTGAAGTGGACGGCAGGCTGTTTCCATACCAGTCTGTGGCCTGTACATAAAACGTACGATAGTCACCATTTACTGTCTCACCATCCGTCAGATCTGTTGCGATCTCCGGATAATGGTCTTCTTCCGGCTCCTGTGTTGGTTCCGGGGATGGCATTGGCGTTGGACTTAACGGGAGCTGTGCTCCCTCCTGATTCCTGTCATCATTCTGATCCGGAGCTGCCTCCTGACTGCTATCGTCCTGTTCTCCTGCATTATCATATTGAATGGTATTCTCTTTAGAATCATCATTCCATTCACCATCCGAGTCATCTGCCGATTTCTGCTCCTGGTCTGCCTTCTGTTCATCCTCATTCTGACTTTCCGGCTCCGGTGTCGGTGTTGCTTCCGGCGTGGCAGTCACTTCTGCCTGCTTCTGCTCTTGCGGTTCAGCCTCTTCGTCCTTCGTATCTTCCAGTAACTGCGCCTGTTCTCCAAAGGATTCCTCTCCTGCGGATATGTTATCCTGTGCACCGGCATAGGCATAACCTTTTCCAAGATATCCCTTCAAAGAACTTTCACTGCTGACTCCCTGAACGGGATTTTCTTTTTTTTCTGTTTTATAGTTCCGGATTCCTGTAAACAATACTCCTGCAAAAAGCACAAAACAGGCCAGAACGATCAGAACAGATATGATTTTTCTGTTGTTTTTCTTTTTATTCAATTAATACAACCTCTCAATATATTTCATGATCCAGTTTTCATACCAGTTTTTTGCTTTTTTCAGTTCTGCTTTCATCCGGCCGATACATATCGCCGTATTTTTTCGTTCTTCCTCTGATACCGCATGTGGACTGAATGCTGCACGCTGCCCGATCCTGCTGATTTCTCTGTACTGACGCTGTACTTCTTCCGAATACAGATCTGATCCGTGCGCATAGAGAACTCTTGCATAGCCTGCCATGGCACGTACAGCCAGTCGCTCATCTGCTCCCGTAAAAAGCTTTTTACGGCGATAATTTGCCCGGATCCGAAGGCCACAGACAGTCAGGATAAATACAAGACAGAATGTGTCAAACAGTGCCAGCAATAAAATCAGAAGTTTCTCTATTCCAAATAAAGCCAGTTTCAGACTCCAGTGTGTCTGGAGATTTTCTTCTGCCGGAGGTTCCGATTCTGCTTCCGGAATTGATGCGGCTTTCGCACCTTTTGCCTCCAGTCCTGCGGTAAGATCCGCTTCCTTCATGACTGAATAATATTCCGGTGTCATTTCTACAGGCACCCAGCCCAGACCGTCGATATAGATCTCAGTCCATGCGTGTCCGTTCTTTCCGGAAATCTCTACAGTGTCTCCTGCTTTTTTATCTTTGATATCCTCCGGTGTGATCAGATATCCTTCTACATACCTGGATGGAATTCCATAATACCGGAACATCAGTGCTGCCGCTGTTGCATAGTGAACACTGTGGCCGATCTTTGATCTGGAAATAAAATTTTCTGTAAAATCACCTTTTTTTGTATATACATCTGTTGCCGTACTGTAGGTCATATTTTTTTCCAGATATGCACGGATTCGGGAGATTGCAGTATAATAATCGGTATGTCCCTGCTCCCTGTTTCCACCGTCTCCCAGTTCTTTTCGGAATAATGTCTCCAGTGAAGCCGGAAGCTCTGTGTCCTGACTGTACACAAATGTATTATAATAACTTTCATCTTCACGATAAGCAGTGTCATCGCCCTGTGCCAGCGCCTGATAGATTCTTGCCCCAAGCACCGTAAAATCTTTTACAAGGTTTTTATTTGTCTGAAAGCTGTAATTTTTCTGTCCAAAAAAACCTTTTGCTTCCAGCATGCTGTCGGTAAGCGATGTCTCCCCTTCATAACCGGACGGAAGTTCTGCCATTTCATATGGAGTATAGAGATATTCACTGTCTGCCTTTACATTTTCAATCGAAATCCCCGAAATCTTATCGGAAAGTGTATCATCTTCCACAAGACTTCTTGCCTGATTCAGCTGTGTTTCTCCGTAGAATCCATCCTGATGCAGCCAGTAAAACAGATTTTTCTGTTTATAGGCATCTTCTGTATCAATGCTCTTCCAGGAAGAACCATCATACACACTGCCCGTAAATCCACGAAGATAAAGTGACTCCGGATCTTCCATGGTCACTTTCAATGCCGTCTCATCCGATGCTGTCCACGCTCCACATTTTTTCAGCTGTCCATCCGGCAGGGAATTAATTTTTCCTTTTCTGTACCGGAGATCATTCACCGCATTCAGGGCTTCCTGCTTTGCTTCTGCAACAAGTTCCGAAGACGCATAATCTGCCGCCGGCATGATCTGTCCCAGAAAGACTCCTGCTGCCATGAGTACCAGACCCGTAAGGATGCCTCCAAACCAGAAGGCCCTGCTGCTCTGTTCACTGTATCGCTTTCTGCCGGAACGGGCCAGAAGATAATTGATCTCCAGAAAAACTCCCATATAGAAAGCCACGCCGACTCCACTTTCCGGTTCCTTCCCTGTCAGCACCATCATAAATGGAAGTACAAAAATTTCTAAAAATACCAGTACATAGATGCGAAATCTCAGGATGAGAAATCCGATGACCGCTGCTGCCATTCCCAGGTAAATAAGAAAAACCAGTCGGGCTGTATCTTCCGCCATAATGTCTGCAGTATCAAAACGGGTAAAATAAATTCCGGCTCTGCTTCCAAATGTATCTGCCACGGTATTCCAGTAAAGTGCAAATCCATCCAGAATCTGTCTGTACAGAAGAAACAGGCCTCCTGCAGTCGCCGCTGCCACGCCGCCTCTTATGTAAATGCCGCATTTCTCCATTCGTTCTGTCACAGAACAGATCAGTGCGGTCAGAAGTACGCTGCCAAGAAGCGGCATCATCTGTCCGGATTCCGTCAACAGCTCAAGCACAAGCCAGAGTCCTGCTCCGGCAGTCAGTCCGATCAGCGCAGTTTCCAGCAGGATATCTGACAGCTGTTTTCTGTATTTTGTTTTTGACTGTCTTCTGGATTCTGTGATCCGTATTTCCATGTGATCTGCTCTCCTTTATTGTCCCCACTGCTCACTCCGCAGCCGATTACAGTAACTTCTCCTTTTTGTTTCAGAAGCTCTGCCTCTTTATCTTCCGGATCTCCGGTTATATAAATATAATTGGCAAAATTCTGTGCTCCCGGATTCTTAAGATATTCCTGTACGGTAACCGGCGTCTTTTCGTCACTTCCGTATCGCAGGAAACCATACAGGACATGTTCGTGGTCTTCTTCCTTCCGGACTTTTTCCTGCCGAAATTTACCGGTGCTTCTGTCATAAATTCCAACCTGACACGGGATTTTCTTTTCCATAAAATCTCTTAAAACAGCAGACAGGACTTCTGCCACTGTCTCAGCCCTTTTGGAATCACGTTCCGTCTGAAACGCTTCTGCCAGGATCAGTACGGTATCATCTACCGGAAAACTTTTTTCCCGGATCATGATATCATCCAGCTTACCGGAAAGCTTCCAGTGAATCTGCCGGATACTGTCTCCCGGCTGATATTCCCTGATGTCATAGGTTTCTCCCGGGTCATCTCCCGGACGGTTTCCTGAATAACGGAAGCTTTCCATATCAAAGCCCTCTCTTGTGAGGAAGGAAAAATCTCTGTTCTGTTTTTCCGGCATGATAACAGTAGCACCTTCTGCCACAGCCTTCCGCTTCACGTAAAACACATGAAAAAAGTCGCTGCATCTCCAGTCGGAAAATGTCACTTTTATACATCCGCACCAACCGCTGCAGGCCTCAAACTCTATTGTCCGTTTTTCCCTGCTGCCAAGAGAAAAGGCGATCGGAATCTCACCATGTTCACCAGTAAAAAGATTCTCCCATAAAATCTCTCCTCTGCCCCCGAATACAGGCCATGCTGACTGATTCTTAAGGGTCATTCTGCCCCGGAAATTTTCATTTCGCTCCGCTGCTCTTGGCACGGATAATTTTATTTCTGTTTTTCTGCCGCCCAGACTGGTGACTGCTGCCGATAAGAGCAGCAGTAATGCAGAAAGCAGAAGCACTGCCGCCATCAGCCATGAGCCTGTCACTACTGTGGCTCCGGCCATGCCGATCAGCCACAGTAGCCACATGATCCTGTTCTTCATCATCCTTCTACCTTTGGTTCCGGAACACTGTCCAGAATTTCATCCAGAATTTCGCGTGCTGTTTTTTCCTGATATCTTGCTTTTGAATCCAGAATCATTCGATGTGCCGCTACATCTTTAAACACATCCTTTACATCCTGTGGAACAACATAGTCCCGTTCTTTCATATAAGCAGCCGCCTTTGTCATCCTGCATAATGCAAGAGTTCCACGTGGGCTTAAGCCAAGTGTGATCAGTTCATGGTCTCTGGTAGCCTCGGCAAGCTTTGCTATATAATCCAGCACAACATCTGCCACGTAAACTTCCTGGACTTTTTTCTGTAAATTCAGCACTTCTTCTCTGGTCAGCACTGTCTTTGCATGTTCAAGTGGATTGACCTTCTGCCGGTCTCTTAAGAGTTCTACCAGACTCTGATGATCCGGATAGCCCATACTCACACTGATCATAAAACGGTCCAGCTGGGATTCCGGAAGAAGCTGTGTGCCGGATGATCCCACCGGGTTTTCTGTTGCAATAACTACAAACGGAGCCGGAACGGTATGTGTCTCACCATCTACGGTCACACGTCCCTCCTCCATTACTTCCAGAAGTGCTGACTGCGTCTTACTGGAGGTACGGTTGATCTCATCTGCAAGAAGAAGATTGCACATGACAGCACCCGGACGGTAAAGGAACTGTCCGCTCTGTTTGTCATACATCGTAAAACCTGTCACATCCGAAGGAACAACGTCCGGTGTAAACTGGATACGGTTAAAATCCATTCCCATAAGACGGCTCAGTGCCAGCGCGGTTGTTGTTTTACCAACTCCCGGAACATCTTCCAGAAGAACATGTCCCTTTGCCAGAACTGCCATAAGTATTTTGTCTGTGATTTCTTTTTTTCCCTTAATGATCGTCTCCAGCTGTTCCTGGAGTTCTGTTATTTTCTGCGGCACTGTTTTTTCCTCCGTTTATCTGTGGTCTGTCATATCAAAAAAACTATTTTTCTTATTCTGGTAACGCTGATAGGCTACCATCGCGCAAAATGCCTGGTCTGTTGCCATCGGGTCACTTTCTCCGTCCAGAATGTGCTTGAAGCTTCCGTCTTTCTGGCAAAAAGTCATCAGTGTATCGTAAAGTCCTTTTCCATCCTTCTGGAATCGTTCATCCTCATTACAGTCTACACCAACTGCACTGAGTGCGATCACAGTCTGTGAAATGGATTCTGAGCTTTTTGCTCCGTAAGCAGTATAACCGCCATCATCATCCTGCGTATCTGCCAGAAACTCCACACCTTTATCAATCACTTCTTTTACATCGTTTTCATCCTGATACGGTTCCAGACACTGCAGCGTCATGGCTGTCAGGTCCACATCACCGTTCGTGGCATTGTCATCCAGTGAAAATCCGCCATCGTCTTTTTCCTTCTCTACAATATAATCCAGATATTTCTGCTCCAGTTCTCCGTCTTTATTCGCATCCGGATTATCTGCGTTTAAAGCCATCAATGCATAAATCGCACCATTGAGTCCCTGTGAGACTACAGTGTCAAAATCTTCCAGCGGCTTCTCAATATCATATCCGCCGATATCTGTCGGATCTTTTCCGATAGATTTTAAAGCCAGAACTGCCCTGGAGTACTCTGTATATCGATTTTCGCTGAGTACGCCTTCCTGTTCTTTAACTCTTTTTTCAACATTCGCGCGGTATTTTTCAAAATAGTTTTCATCTACCTCTTCCCCTGAACGGGCCAGCGCCATGACGGTCCATTCTCCGCCAAGTGCATCCGAAGCCGGATCTTCGACTGTCTTCATTTCATAAGAAGCAGTTTTTTTCAGGGCATCCTCTAATTTCGGAGTTCCATCGCCACAGCCCGTCAGCATTCCCGCTGTCATAAACAGTACAAGGATCTGACATCCTCTCTTTTTCATTGTATTCATAACAATCCCTCTGTCTTTATTTTCTGTATGCAAAGAAGTACATCTTCTTTATGTGAACATTCGATCGTCCATGTCCGCTCTTTCGAAACAGGAAGCAGCTTTAACACCTCATGATACGGAAGTGTTCCTTTTCCGAGTCCCAGATGCGAATCTCTGTCACCTGCGTTATCATGTACGTGTACATGACCGATATACGGAGAGAGCCCCTCTGCCCATTCCATTACCGGAATCTCCGAATAACAGTGTGCATGTCCCATATCCAGACATAATTTAAATTTCGGATGATCCACCTTCTTATATACATCCAGAAGAAGACACCAGTCCTCATCCAGAACGTTTTCCATTACAATCTCCAGATCATCTTTATCTTCCAGAAATTCTGTAAAAAAGCGGCTCACCTGATCTGCCCAGCCTTCCCGGTAATACACACAGGGAATCATTCCGGAATGATATACGATCTTTTTTGCCCCCAGTTCCAGTCCTGCCTGATAACATTGTGTAAACCTTGTCATCGTCACCTCACGGATCAGACTGTCAAAAGCAGCCGGATTCAGATCCAGAAACGGTCCATGAAGTATCAGCGGAGGATTTCCCATCTTTTCCAGTTTTTTCTGATATAATTCTATTCTCTTTCCCAGATGATCCAGATTATCCGAAATGGAAAAATCAATACTTTCCACTCCTGTTCCGGTCTCTGTGACCAGTCCTTTCATCTCTTCATCTGGAAGCAAATGACTGATATAGATCAAATGATTTCCTCTTTCTGTGACTCTATGAGTCCATATTTTTTCTTGATACGTTCCAGTTTCTCCAATAGTGGTCTGCTCAGGAACCACAGAAAAATAACCGTAGATAAAGCATGTACCAGGTCCACCGGAGCACCCGAGATATAAAAAGCCAGAAGACTCTGCCATGTTATCGTTCCATAAGCCATCAGCGCACTTGCCGGATTCATGATTCCTCCATAAATAAGGAATACACTCAAAAATCCGAATATACAGAGATCTGCTTTGCGGGCTTTCAGAATTCCTTTCTGATACAGGATTCCTGCCAGAAAGCCGATCATCCCAAACGCAAACATCTGCCACGGAGTCCATGGTCCCTGTCCCATAAACATATTGGACAGCATCATGATCAGGCATCCTACAAGGAAACCTGCCTCGCCGCCAAACGAAATACCGGTCAGGATCACGATCGCAGCAACCGGCTTAAAGCTCGGCACCATAAAGAATGCAGCTCGTCCGGCTACACCGATGGCTGCCAGTACAGAGATCACCATGATTTCTCTTGCCTTCGGCTTCCGTCCTTCAAACATCATAAAGAACGGTATCATTGCCGCTATGATCACGATCAGGCTGCATATGAGATACTTTCTTCCATGAAAATATCTCACTGAAAGATACAGAAGAAGCGGTACGACCAGAAGCATCAGTACAAGTGCAAACCAGGTTCTTCTGCTTACCTTGCCTTTCCGTTCCATCTGCCGGATGATCATCCCATCAGCCGGAAGTGCATATTCTTCCAGATTTTCCTCTGATATTTCCTGCTCTGCCTCTGTCTGTGCACTCTGACTGTCCTCCCAGAATTCATCCAGGAACTGATCTAATTGCTTTTCTGTAAGCATGTGATCACATCCTTTCCGGTAACAGCATCCGGGAACAGCTGTCGTGCCATTCGGTTTGCGGCCGTCGTATAGAAGTTATTTCCGGAAAAAAATTCTCTTGTGTTCTGGCTGGTCACAACATTTCCCTCAAAGAAAAGTCCGACTCTGTCAGCATACTCTGCAACAAATTCCACATCATGTGAGATCATAAAGATCGTCAGGCCATGCTGCTTCAGTTTACAGAGTATTTTCCCTATCTCTTCTTTATATTCCGCATCCATTCCCTTCGTCGGCTCATCCATCAGAAGGATTCTTGGTCTGAGCAGAAGGACCTTCGCAAGAGCAAGTCTCTGCTGTTCACCACCGCTTAAGTCATATGGATGCCGGTCCAGCAATCCTTCCAGTCTGGTCAGACTGACGATACCCTCGATTGCTTTTTCCTTCTTCATATGGATCTGGTATTCCGCAGACTGCTTTTCTTTCTTTCCTCCGATCACGGAGTACAGATCTTCGAGCACTGTCTTCTTAAGAAAAATGCTTTGTGGATTCTGCGGCATGACTCCCAGGCATCCGCAATACAGTTCCCGGTCTTTAAAAGAACGGATATCACGGCCTTCCAGTCGGATCTTACCCCTGTAGGGCTGTCTCACGCGACTGAGCAACGACAGCGTCGTACTCTTACCGGTCCCATTACCGCCTACCAGTGCATAAAACTCACCTTTTCGAACTTCCAGTGACAGATCCCGCACCACATCCGGGCTGTCCTTCTCATAACGGAACCAGACATCTTTCAACTGGATCGCCGGATTTTTCCTGTTGTCTGGGTCTTGTTGTTCTCCCTCCCTTACAACAGTCAGAAAATCCACATTGATCTTTTCTCTTTTTTCCTCTGTAATGTTCTTTTCTCTACAATAACGTTCCAGCCACTGACGCCCTTCGCTTACAGTTAACGGACAGGTATCTCTGCTATCTGTCGCACCATAGATCTGCATAGGAACAGGCATCGAAAGAAACATTCCATGCTTCTGTTCCCGAAGTGCAGCTCCGATCTCGCGCGGACTGCCTTCAAGAAATACATTGCCTTTATCCATCACAAAAGCTTTATCAGCATAAGGAACGATGTCCTGCAGACGATGTTCTGTAATGATCACTGTCGTTCCAATGTCACGATTGATTTTTTTTACCGTTTCCAGGAAATCCGATGCCGCGATCGGATCAAGCTGGGAAGTCGGTTCATCCAGAATCAGAAGCGACGGATGCATTGCCATGATCGCTGCCAGATTGAGGAGCTGTTTCTGACCCCCGGACAGTTCTTCCACTCCTTTGTAAAACCACTGGTGAATTCCAAAATAACTCGCCATTTCTGCTACCCGAAGACGGATCGTAGCATTATCATATCCAAGGCTCTCCAGACCAAAGCTGAGTTCATGCCAGACTTTGTCCGTCACAATCTGGTTGTCCGGATTCTGCATAACAAAGCCGATTTCCTGACTCTGCGTCCTATGATCGATTTCTCTGAGTCTTTTTCCTTTGTACAGGATTTCTCCAGATGCTGTGCCATGCGGCATAAGTACACTTTTGAGATGACGAAGAAGTGTGCTTTTTCCGCATCCGCTTCGCCCACAGATGACATTTAAAGTTCCTTCCTGTATGCTCAAATTTACCTGATCAAGTACTTTGCTGGAACAATCCGGATATGCAAAACAAAAATCACGTATTTCTACAATATTCATAAACTTTTTCCTTCCTGTTCCAGTCCTTTATATTCCTGATTATTGTATATAAAATCCACTTCGTCCAGTTCTTCGTAGATCTGGCGGTAAGTCATGCCGATCTCTGTACCGATCTGTTTCCTGCTCTGACTGAGCTTCCAGTTTTCATAAAGCTCCAGAAATACCGGAATGAAGCAGAAAATTCCGAAACAGATATATGTGATGATTGCAAACTGCGGAGATACTTTTACCGGAGCCGTATAACCCTGAAAAGAAAATCCTGCCATTACGATCCGCGGATCATACACCGCGTAAGCCGCTCCACCGGCACATCCAACTGTAAATACCGCAAAAAGTCCGCCCATCACAGCCCCAAGGAAACAGTCTCTTCGGGTAAGTCGATAAATTGAAAAAGCCGTTCGTCCATGCAGCCCATATCCTCTGCTTCTCATGGAATCAGACGTCTCAATTGCATTTTCCAAAGCCCATGTCACAAGGATCGACACCATCTGCAAACCATATTTGATCCGGTTCAGGACGGTTCCTTCTGAAACATCACGTCCCATCGCCTTTTGACCATTTCGTATCACTTTCAGCTGACGCAGAAAACGCGGGACAAATCGAAGTGCCATAGACAATACCAGTGAAAGTGCCGGTATTATTCTGCCAAACAAGTAAATAAATTTATCACTTGTCATCACTGTATTGTAGCAGGAAAACCACTGTATCACGATAAACATGACTGCACCAAGTACAAGGCCATAGACAAGCGCCTCCAGAGTGATCCAGTTACCGCTGCTTTCTATATAATAAAGCATCGTCACACCATAATGATTAAACATAGGATTCAGCAATGCTATGATCAGAAGTCCCGGAAGTGTCAGCAGCAATCCCTGCTTCAGGGTCTTTCGCCATCCATTCAGCAATCCTCCGTATACAAATGCACCCGCATAAGAAATCCCAAGAAATACCGGATGCTGGTTAAACATTGTAAATAAAAGTGCCACCGCAAAATAAAAGAAGTTTAATAGCGGGTGGCACATGGAAAAGGAATCATTTTCCTTCATATTTATCTCCTACATCAGATCCAAGATTGCAGGTATATCTCCATTCAACCTTATCTCCATCTTTTAAATTGTAACTGGATGCTCCATAATTTGGATATTCACCATTCACACTGTACATCCATCCCGAATTCTTACCGCAATCGAATTCGTAAAGCTGATTGATTCCCTCCACATAATAACTTTTATACAAAGGGGTATATCTGGAAGCCATATGGATTCCTTTTTTTCCGCAGATCTGCTTCAGAACATCAAATGCAGTCTCTCCGCCTTTAAAAGAGACTTCTGTTTCTTTAAGGATCCATCCATCCGAAGGAACAAATTCTTTTTTTGTTTCTTTCAGATCTTCCATATTATCCAGAATGCTGGAACATTCAATGGAAATGGTACATTTTCCGTCTTTCCATTTCTTTCCGGCACCACACCCTGTCAGGCAGACAACATTTAATACCAACAGCATGCAAATCAATACCGAAATTATTCTTTTCCTTTTTACTGAGGCTGCCCTCTGTCCGATCTTATCCATCTAATTCCTCTGAAAGCTCTACATACTCTGTCTGAAAGCCATATTCCTGTGCATATGCATCGATTCTGCTGCCCTTCTGACATACAATCGTACAGCTTTTGTTAATGATCCACGGTCCGATTTCGTCAGGATCATGAAAAATCTCTATGCGCTCCAGTCTGCTGCATCCATGAAATGCCCAGCGGCCAATCGTCCGCACACTTGAAGGTATATAAACCGTTCTGAGATTTTTGCATCTGAAAAAAGCACTGTCACAAATGTTTTTAAGATTTGCCGGAAGTTCTATTTCTTCCATACCGCAAAAATAAAATGCTTCCTCTCCAATTTCTGTTATGGAATCTGGCAGAACAATATTTTTTAATTCTTTACAGCGATAGAAGGCTCTTTTTTCAATTATCTTTACAGTCTCTGGAAGATATACTTTTTCGAGCCTTGTACATGAATCAAATATGCCTTCTGAGATTACTTTGCATCTGCTGTTTTTTTCAAATTCAACAGACCTCAGATTACTGCATTCCCGATAACACTGCGCTCCAATCCGTTCCAGATTATGTGGAAAAACTACTTTTCGAAGTCGTCGGTTTCCCGCAAATCCTCTTCTTTTTATTTCCACAAGACTTTCCGGAAACTCCACAGCTTTCTGGAACTGGCAACCCTCAAATGCCTGCTTCCCAACTACACGGCATCCTGCCGGAAGCGTCACTCCGTGCACTTTCCCATTATTCAGGAAACACTTATCTCCTATATAAATATATTCATCCGGTATCTCCCCCGCTGTACCGATTCTTCTGCTCCGCTCATTCTGCGCTGTATATGTACGGATATCATACCTTTTCTGATTCCATCCTGTTTCATCTACAACTCTTTCCATTTTGTATTTTCCCCTCTAAAGCAACAAAAACAGAGCCCCATCTCTACCCATGGGTCTCTGTCCTCTATACACCGTGTTTTCTCTGACTTGTACATTTATGCATACTCACAGAAGTCTGTCTTAAACTGTTCCGGCTTCACACCGGATTTTATTAAACTGATTTTTCCAAATCAGACCACGCCTGGTTATTCTTTTTTCCAAGTATACCACTTTGATAAATTTATGTCAATAAATGTGCGTTTTTAGTTTTCCTTTTTTTTCAGATTCTTCGTATTCTTTTCTACCATCTTACGTGGAACCATGATCATATGTCCACACCCCATGCATTTCAGACGAAAATCTACACCCACTCGCAGGATTTCCCATTCCTTGCTCCCACATGGATGTCCTTTCTTCAGGGTAACAATATCTCCTACGTCGTAGATAAGTCCCATGTCTTTCTTTTCTCCTCGTAATATTATTTGTTCACTTTTATCTGTGAGAAAACCTGTCCGATCGGCTCTTTGATAAGAAGATCCGCATTACGGTCTCTCGGCGTGGAAGATTTGTTGATCACAACAAGTGCCTCACCACGGAAGTAATCGATTAGTCCGGCCGCCGGATAGACTGCCAGAGAAGTTCCACCGATGATAAGTACCTGTGCCTGCGAAATAGCTCTCACAGATTCTTCGATCGTATCGTTATCCAGTCCTTCCTCATAAAGTACCACATCTGGTTTGATCATTCCGCCACACTCGCAACGTGGTACTCCTGTACTGTGTTTCATATATGCAAAATCGAAAGATTTTCCACAGCGCATGCAATGATTGCGGTAAACACTTCCATGAAGTTCCAGAACTTTCTTACTTCCTGCCATCTGGTGAAGATTATCAATATTCTGTGTGATGACCGCTTTTAGTTTGCCAGCCTCTTCCAGCTCTGCCAGTTTCAGATGAGCCGCATTCGGCTTCGCAGTATCACAGAGCATTTTATCCCTGTAAAATTTGTAAAATTCCTCCGGATGATTCAGAAAGAATGTATGACTCAGGATCGTCTCCGGTGGAAAATCATATTTCTGATGATACAGTCCGTCCTGGGAACGGAAATCCGGGATCCCACTCTCCGTCGATACACCTGCTCCTCCAAAAAACACAATGTTGTCATGCTGATCGATCAGTTCCTGCAGTTTCACGATTTTTTCATCCATGATCATCCCTCCTGTACAGTCACACTGTCTACCGATGCAGCATCACTGTTAGCACTTCCCGCATTCTCACCACTTCCGTCATCCTCGGCATTGACTCTTTTTCCCTGTACAACAAATCGTGTAGATTCATTTCCTGTACAGGTAGACAGTGTTACAATCTTATCTTTGATCGTCAGTTCAGTATCTTCTGTTTTAATATCCGAATAACTCTTGATCTTTTTCAGATATTCTTCAAATTCCTCTCCAGGGCCTTTGAACAATGTATATGTGTCACTGTTCACTCCGGTCGTATATGCGGATATGATCTCATACCGATAATTCTTATCCGGAGTCAGAATCCAGAAGTATCTGTCATTGTTATACAGCTTTTCATCTTCCGTAAATTTCTTCAGATGTCCGAACATTGATCCATTTTTCATGTTATGTCCGTAGACCAGTGTATTACAGTCATTGAAATCTCTGCCATTTTCGTAATCCACAAAGATCGTTCCTGCAAAATTATAATTCTTCTCATAGGTCTGATGAAGATATGTCTGATTGTCCTTTCCCTGCACAATCGGATAACTGATATCCGGCAGTGCATCTACGTAGATCCAGCCAATCACATCTTCATTTATACTCTTCAGTTTTTCAAAATCAACATCTATTGGCGGTTTCGGCTGTGCGTCCGGTCCTGCTACTTCCGTACTGTCCGGATCACGTTCTGTAACCGCCATTTCTTCAATTGAATTATACTCATTCGTTCCTTTTCTGTATTCTGTATAGATATGATACAGATTGTAGGCTGCATAACAGAACACTGCGATCGCCACAACCAGTGCTATCGTAAGAATCACATCACTTTTCTTTTTTTTCTTCTGTTCAGGCTGTTCCTGTGTACCGTTCTTGTTTTCTTCCATAATCATACTCCTCGTAAAATGGCTTATTCTTATGCTGGAAACACATCCCCTCCAGTATGTACCTGCATGTTTTATATTATACCATATTCTTCTGCACTGTACGTAATCAAATCATTTCTTTTATTTTTTTATCATCTTATCACTTTTGCGAAAAAATGGCTATGAGATTTTCAACAGATATGATAAAATGAACTCATTGTCGTTACTGTACACAGTAACCTATTATCAGTCCAATCGGAGGTATATAATCAATGGCAAAAAAAAATCTTATCGTCGGACAGTCCGGTGGACCGACTGCCGTCATCAATAGCAGTCTCTACGGTGTCGTTTCTGAAGGTCTCTCCCATCCTGACACGATCGAACATGTATATGGTATGGTAAATGGTATCGAAGGCTTTTTAAATGACTGTATTCTTGATTTCGAAGAAGCTCTTCCGGGCGAAGATCTGAACGGACTCAAATCAACTCCGGGCGCCTATCTTGGTTCCTGTCGTTACAAGCTTCCGGAATCTCTGGAGGATCCGGTCTACCCGGCTCTTTTTAAAAAATTTGAAGAATTAAATATCGGCTGGTTCTTCTATATTGGCGGCAATGATTCCATGGATACCGTCAGCAAACTTTCACGCTATGCCGAACACATCGGAAGTTCTATCCGCGTAATTGGAGAGCCCAAAACCATCGACAATGATCTTGTACACACCGATCATACTCCCGGCTTCGGAAGTGCCGCGAAATATGTCGCTTCCACTGTCCGCGAGATCACAACCGATGCCAATGTATATGAAAAGAAATCTGTAACGATCATCGAGATCATGGGACGGCATGCCGGATGGCTGAATGCCGCCAGTGCACTGGCCCGCAAATACGATGGAGACAATCCGCTGTTTATCTATCTTCCGGAAGTTGCTTTTGATCAGGATGTCTTCCTTAAGGATCTGGAGAAAGCATTCGAAAAGAACTGTAATCTGATCGTATGTGTCTCCGAGGGAATCTATGACGCAGATGGTACTTTTATCTGTGAATATGACAGTTCCGTAGGAACCGATACTTTCGGTCACAAAATGCTTGCAGGCTGCGGCAAATATCTCGAAAATCTGGTACGCAGCCGTCTCGGTGTCAAAGCCCGTTCCGTTGAACTGAATGTCAGTCAGCGCTGCTCTGCATCTCTGATTTCTGCCACAGACCAGAAGGAAGCCATAACTGCAGGAAAGTTTGGTGTTCAGGCTGCTCTTAACGGTGAAACAGGCAAAATGGTATCTTTTATCCGCCAGACAGACTCTGAAGGTAATTATCAGATGGTATGCGGACTTGAAGATGTCAACGCAATCTGCAATGAAGAAAAAACAGTTCCACTTACATGGATCACTTCTGACGGACATGATGTCACAGAAGATTTCATCCGTTACGCCCGTCCGCTCATTCAGGGAAATATAGAGGTTCCTCTCGGCGAGGACGGACTGCCAAAATTCGTATACCGAAAATAAAATGCATCCTCTCGGAGCGTTTGGGGCTTTATTGGAATATTACAAAGTAATTTCTTATAAAGTCCAAAATCTCCACTCCCGATTGACAGAGAGTGGAGATTTTATTATTCCTGTTCAAATTCTTCATGATCCTGCTGGATCTTTTCTTTTACTTCTTTCTTTAATTCTTTTTCGTGTTTTTTTTCATCGCGGCTCTTCGGAAGAATAATATTCAGAACAACAGCGATCAGCGTTGCAAGCACCACTGGTGATTTTCCAAAAATAGTAGTTACCCAGTCCGGGAAACTGGCAAGTGCAGCAGATGCCTGAGAGACACCAACTCCAATTGCAGCGGCAAGTCCGACAATGGAAGAATTTCTGTAATCCATTTCTGCTGATGCAACCAGCTTCATTCCTGTCATAGCTATCGAAGCAAACACAGAAACAGTTGCTCCTCCGAGTACACATTGCGGAATAGTGGTAAGAAGTGCCGAAAATTTCGGTACGATTCCGGCAACTCCAAGAATTGCTGCAGCCAGTCCAAGTACCCAGCGATTGATAACTTTAGTCGTTGTTACGATACCAACATTCTGACTGTAAGTCGCTGTCGGAAGTCCTCCGAGCAATGCCCCCAGAATATTTGTCACGCCATACGCCATGATGCCGTTCTGCAGTTCTCTGTCCTCCGGAACTCTGTCCATTGCTCCAATCGTTGTCGCAGAGTAATCTCCGATGGCCTGTACAGAATTAATGGCAAACAGAAGCCCGATCGCAACGCATGCAGAAATCTCAAAATGGATTCCAAAATGCATAAACTGTGGAAGCTGAAATACTTTTGCTTCTCCGACACTTGAAAGATTTACCATTCCAAAAGGAATCGACACCACATATCCTACGAGAATACCGATCAGTATCGAAGCAAGCTTCAGGATTCCCTTTCCAAAATGATTTAGTGCAGTAACAACGGCAAGAGTCAGAAAAGCAACCGCCCAGTTCTGCCATGAACCATAATCAGGGTTACTTGTTCCGCCCGCCATATAGTTAATTGCTGTCGGATACAGGGAAAGTCCAATGGTAAAGACAACTGTTCCTGTGATCAGTGGTGGAAAAAATACCCGGATTTTTTTTACCAGTATTCCCATAACAAAAGCAACAATGCCACCTATGATCTGCGCACCAAGAATCGAACTGATTCCATAACCTTCTGCAATTGCCTGCATACTTGGTACATAAGCAAAACTTACCCCCATGATCATCGGCAGTCCTGAACCTAAAGTAAAACCATTCTTCTTTCCAATCGGAAAAAGCTGAATCAGGGTTGACAATGCGGATACAACCAGAGATGCCTGTATCAGGATGACTCTGTCTTTTGCACTCAGGCTATTTCCGCCAACAGCACCTGCCACAATGATTGCCGGTGTTACACATCCTACGATCATGGCAACGACATGCTGCAGTGCCAGCGGAAGTGCTTCCTGAAACTTCGGGATACCATTCAGTTCAAAAATACTACCTCTTTTCATGATTCCTCCTGCCCGGTTTTCAATATTGTTTTCTCATCTGTGTATTGAAAATCCTTTTTCTGACTGTAATTGCTCGAACAGTCTTATTTTTTTAGTAATTATAACAAATTTAAGGCTCAAAAACAATTCGTAAGCCTTAAATATTTTGCCGTCATAGATACTAAAGTTTACTGTCTTTTTTTGTATACTTTTTCTCAATACTTAAATTGGCTAACCATTATTTAGCCAATCCTGTCTTCTCACGTCAGCAGCTCAAACGTATGATATAAGTCTACTCTGCCCGAGGATGTCAAGTAAAGGCTACAAAATTTTTTCATTTTTTCGCCCTGTTTTTCCCATAAAACCGTTATTTTGGAATAGAGGAAGTTCTACAAAGGCTACAAAATCATGGGGGAGGACGTTACACTAAGGCTACCTTATTTAGTAGCGACAATTCAAATAGCTTTCTAGGCACCATGTAACCATATGTTATTGTTAATATCTATTACTATCTTTCATATATCAAATTGTATTCTCATTATTTTCATTTTCCTCTGACATCTGTTCTTCCAGTAGTTTTTGTAGCGCTTCCTTACTTGGCAAGACTGTTTCGTATTTACTTGCAAAAATTTGTGTATTATCTTCTGGCAAAGTCATTTCTACAACTGCATTATTCTTGTCCCTGCATAAAACAATTCCAATCGTAGGATTCTCATCAGGCAGTTTCACTTTCCTGTCATAATAATGAACATACATCTGCATCTGACCAATATCCTGATGCTTCAATTCTCCTATTTTTAAATCAAACAATACAAAGCAACGCAATAATCGATTGTAAAAAACCAAGTCCACCATAAAGTGTTCTTCATCGAATGTAAAACGTACTTGCCTTCCAATAAACGCAAATCCTGTTCCAAGCTCTAGCAAAAATTGTTGTAAATTATCAATAATACGACTTTCCAGTTCACTTTCAGAGTATTCCGGTAATTCTTTTAATCCCAAGAATTCTAATACATAAGGATCTTTAATAGCATCCTTGGGAGCTTCTACCGTCTGTCCTTCTATTGCCAAGCGATAAACTTTTTCCTTATTCGTACTGAGTGCAAGACGCTCATAAAGGGATGTGTCATATTGTCGCTTTAGTTCACTCAGACTCCAATCATTTTTTACCGATTCAATTTCATAAAAATGGCGTTCATCTATATTATCAATTCGCATAAGCTTCAGATAATGCGACCAGCTCAGGTAAAATTTCCTACCAGTACTGACTGTTGGAAGATTCTCAAATTGGCTAAACACTGTTTCGCCAATCTGATCCTTAGAATAAACCTTGTAAAACTGTCGAATATTTTTCAAATTTCCAACAGAAAATCCCTTTCCATATGCCTTTGTCAGATATGCCGACAGTTCCTTTAATAACTGTGTACCATATGCTGCCCGCTTTTCTCCACGCTGTTCTTCTTCTACAATCATTCGGCCAATTTCATAATAAGCATAAACCATAGAGAGATTAACAGCAGTTTTAGCATTCTTTCTTGCCTGTATTAGCACATCAGAAACGCTTTCCAAAAATTTCTGGTTAATATAGTTGATTTCATTTTTGCTCATAAGCCTTCTCTCCTCAAAACAGCATAAACCTCACAATCCACCATTCCAATTATTTTCTTCCATCTACTACAAATACTTAATCCATATTGTGTTAATTCATATACCTACCTGTCTGTTGACTCTGCAACAGTATAATCATCATTATTGATATCCATAATATCATTACCACCTTCATCTTTAACAGAAAAATCTCCCATCATAAACCAATTATAAGCACGCTCCGCAATAACCTTAGTTTCCACAAAATCCAAGCCACCACCCACAATAGCCCCTACTCCTGGTAACATCTTTCCCAAATTAACAATTCCTTTGGAGCCAAATTTTGTGACAAGTCTAAATCCAACTTTTTGATTAATTTTTGTTAACACTTTTCCTGGAATCTTTTTAATAACACTATTTGCAAATTTAACACTAAATTTGATTCCCGCCTGTTTCACCAGGCCATTCACTGCAACCCCTGCAAGACAAGCATATATAAAAGTCTGGGTCTGATCACTATTCAAATCATGCTCTGCCAAATATGCCGTGCAAGCTATCATTCTCATTTGTACATAAATTACACTTCCAAGATTCGCTGGTATCGCAACTGGCATGGTTATAGCGCCTCCTAATCCTGTTACAATTCCCGATGTCGTGCATTTCGTAACTTGATTCTTCAGCATGACTTTGCATGCGTTTTCCTTTGTCTCATATTTTTTCAAATAATCATTTGCCATATCCGCAACGCTTGGACTGACCATTGGTATTCCATTTAAACATTTTTCATAACAGGAATCTAATAATTTCATAATGTCCTCTTGCGTAACTTTGGGTTTCATCATCTTTTTTTTTCCTTCCCATATGTGTCATATTGCACTCTTCCTTAATATTATTCTATTTCTGTAGAATAACTTTCTATTGCTTTTCGATACAAAGCTGATTTTTCATCCCAAAAACTAACTCGTCGGTAACGCAAATCATCTAGTTTCTGATAAATATTTCTATAAATTATTTGTTGAGCCGCTTGTGGAATGCTCGACGAATCGAACGTATCCATTTCAAAGTCTTCCTCTTCTAGACATAATTCAACTAATTTCAGTAAATCCTCCTTCGAAATTTGATCAATTTCTATTTTAGAACCACTACTATCCAATTGATAATAAGCTCGATTTTTTTCAATTATTAAATACTTCATACGACATTCTCCTCTCGATATAAGCAGGTTCCCCAGCTTCAAGACAGTCAAGCACAACTTCTTTCCGACTAATAGTATCCCCATCCAAATCTTTCAATTCTTTACTTGATGGGTTTCCTGAATATAAATGATACTTTGGAGTACCATCTTCCATAATTTCCTTGAATGTGTAAATTAAATAATCCGGATGAACAGAAGCACCTATTGTATTATTATGTGTCGCAATAATTACAGGAATTTGTTTTGAAACTTCTTTTAATAAATTATTTACTCCATCTTTAAGAAATAGGTTATCAAATGAAGATTCTGGCTCATCTAGAATCAGTATTTCACACCTTGATGCATCTATTAATTCTTGTAACAAATTATATTCAGAGCGTTCTCCTCCAGATGCTGGTGTTCCAAACTGATTTAACACTTCATAACTAATTTTCACAAAATATCTATAATACTCCGAAGCAGAAAGTTCTTCTTTCTTTTTAAGCGATTGCAGAAATTCATATGGCTTATCGTATTGTTTATATGCATCTGAAAAAACCATTTTGCTCTTACTAGTACGTTGCAATTCAACAGCTCCACTATATGGCCCAGCTTTGGCAACCACTCTATATGAATACAGGTTACGCTCTTCTATTATCCGTTTCTGCTTTATCAACCCAACCACATCTACAAATCGTGCTATTTTGTATTTATTAAGTAAAATACCATAGAAGTCAATTTCAGGAATCGGCGTATTAGTAGAACGAACCCGTAACTCTTTTTGAATACTCAGAATAATATCATTAACATATTGTTTTTGCCTATTCATTCGATGTTCTTCCAAATATTGTTCTCTTAATGCTACACCTAATTTCAACAAATCATTTCGTTGGATATGGTGTTCAATTAATTCTTTATACTCAATACTTGTTAACAATATGTCAACAGCATCAATCAAATTGTCCAAAGATGTCAAATCTTTTATTACAAAATGAGTCTCTTGATATAATTTACATTTTGCAAATATATCTTGTCTTTCAGTTTCCGATGCTGCCTTTTTTAATGCATTCAAGTATTCTTCAACATTTTTTTCATCATTATGGATATCTATTGAAGATACATCATCTACAACATTTTTTAAAGGCATTAAAAATCTTTCGGCGATAGAATCTCCTCGCACACGTAACATATCTTCAAATTCTTTTTTATTCTTTTCTTCATCTGTAGATAATAAGGAAAACTGCTTTATGTATTTTGCGTGTGGAAATTGTTCGGATATTCTATCTAGTGTATATGACTTACCACTAGAACGTTTTCCCAGTACCACAGTAAGTCCCGTAGAAATACACAAACCGTCATCTAAAACCTCAAATAGAGCATGGCCTTCCGCAGGTGATAGCGAAACTTTTGTACTATCCATTAAAGCATATTTAATGCTCGACAGAGAAATTTCATCTACGTCTACATATGTTTGCCGATTGGTTTTTTCATGAATAGGATCCGATAATCTAATATCTCCAAACAATACAGGAACCAATTCATCCTTCGCTTTTTTCATAGAAAGAAATTTCTTTGCACTAGTTACTTCGCCACAAGTAATATTCTCTTGAATATTAGGTACTTTAAATAAGTCCAATTTAGGCGATTTATCATAATGTGGAATCATCAAGTATTTCTTAACATCCACAAAAATTCTACAGAACTGTTCTTCTGTCAAAAAGCATTTATTACTTGAACCATTTATTTCAAATACCTGATTGCATTTATCACAAAAATCATTTAAATCACTTAAATCAGTTAAAACTAATAAATGTCCCCCTTCAATATCTATCTCAATCCCCGGGAATACTGGGATAGAAATAGCTTTCAATATATTCTCATACTGATTACGATCAAATATATTGTGATTTGTTATCGCAATCGCATCCAATTTTTCTTCTTCTATATACTTTAGAAGACTATCCATTGAAAATTCAAATGGATGATCGCTAACTGTAGATATTGTATGCAAATGTAAATCTATCTTTTTCATAAACTCCCCCCCAAAAACTACTTTTCAATGTTAGAAGCTGAATACAGTAGTTTGTCTTAAATTGCTGTACTGGCAGCTTCTAAAGCTCTCAAAATCTGACTAATTGCATCCATTGACTTTTCGTCAGATCTTTCTAGTAATTTAGCAAACCTTGCAATTGCTTCTAGCCTATCTTCCATAGTAAATCTGTTGTCAGATGCCTTCGGAGGCGCAACCTCTGTATACACTAATAATCTCCTTCCGACAAGATACTTATCATATCGTCCATTACAGTTCTTAAGAAGATAGTTTGCTATACCTTTAAGGTGTGGTCCAATCGAGAACGTCTCAATTATCTCTTCTGGAATTTTTATTTCCACTACCACTTTATCTTCACCATAAAGCATTGGCATTTGAATTTGTACATCATAACGAGAATAAAGATTCAATGATGCGCTTTTTACCCCTTCTCGAATATCATAAATAGCGTCAATTGCTTTCATTGATGAATCAGCAAATTCTATCTGTACATTTTTTGAAATCAGCATGTCGTCCTCCTTTAATCTTTATTACTAGGACCTGTAATATTTCTTGTATCTAATATAGCACCTAAGTTCACCCGTGTCAATATTTTTTATTATTGTCGTTTGTAATATTATTATCAGTGTAATTCTCACCAAATCTTTTCATCCTATCTTAACTTTTCCAAACTTTCTTGTATTTAACATATAAGAACCGGAATGCCTACTCAAAAAAGGAAACAGACCATCTGCTCTTTTCAGAGTAAACAGTCTGTTTCTGATTCTCATATTCACTTACAAGCCCTCATCTTCTCACGTCAGCAGCTCAAACGTATGATACAAGTCTACTCTGCCATATCCCCACTCCGGGTTGGGATAGACCTCCCCAGCCTCTCGCACTGCACCTCTGCTCAGATAGTGTTTTACACTATTTCCAGTAAAATATGGCTCATTTCCCCGGACCAGTGCCCACTCAAAAAGGAGTGCTGCGATCCCCGCCGTCTGTGCGGCTGCAAGACTTGTTCCGGTAGCCGGTGCAAACTCCTGTCCCGTACCGATTGAGGCCGTCAGAATTCCTACCCCTGGAGCAGCAAAATCGGGTTTTACGATATTTTCTGTATTATATCCACGGCTTGCCTGAATGAACAGGCTGTTATCCCGATGCTGATATGCCGTAACTGTCATCGCATCCTCCGCATCTCCAGGAGCAGTGACTGTATAATCCGGTGACGACTGCAAAAAATAGGTTTCATCCGAAATCATCCCTCTTACCGGCAGCCATATATGAAACCTGCTTTTTCCCGGTATCTTCTCTTCCACCAGAAACTTCCAGATTCCTGACGCAGGATGCTGAAATCGAATAAAGATCAGCGTGTTCCCTGTTCTTCTTTCAATTGGTACATAATTCACCAGCACTTTTGTTTCCACAAATACAAAAGACAGTTCCTGCGTACTGTTCTTTAAAGATGTACTGACTGACAGTTTTTCCCCTGTCGGTGACTGAATCGTCATATAATAAGAACCGGGAGAGTCTCCCCAGAATTCTGTCATAAATCCTCTGTTACTCTCCCGGTCACCAACTCGTAGTTCTACGGTATCTTCTGTATCATTCTGTCCAAATTCTCCCAAATAATGGTGTCTGGCCGTTCCTTCATTTCCGGCAGGAACAGATACTGCGTTCTGTGTAAATGCTGCAATACTATTTATATATTCATTCAAAGGCCCTTCTCCCTGATGTGCCCCCATACTGGTTCCAAGACCTATGCAAATGGAAAGTGGCATCTGCTGTTCCTGGGCGATGCACAGCACATAAGAAATTGCCAGCATAATATCATCTTCCTGAAAAATATCAGTATCGCGCGGTAAAAGATAAAAATCCCGAAGATAATTTTTTGCCTGCTTCAGCTTCACAATTACAAGTTCTGCCTCTGGCGCTGCCCCGCAAAAATTTTCTTTTTCAATCCGATATCCGGCAGCCGTTGCTGCACTTCTCGTCCCATGTCCATTTGTATCACTGGAAGGCACGATTTCCCAGGGATTTTCTGATGCAAGCGCCTGTTCAATCTGTTGTCGGCTGAACTCTCTTCCAAACGGAATTCTGCCATCCGCTCCCCCTTCCAGTGTCTGATCCCAGATACTTAAGATCTTACTTTGCACACCATTATGAAATGCCGGATGAAGATAATCGATTCCGGAATCAATGACCGCAACCAGAGTTCCCTTTCCCTGCAATTTGAGATATGGATGGTTATGTAGCCTTGTCACGCCAGATGCACTCAGTACACCTGTATCCATATATGTATAGCACCGTGGTATGGATGAGTAGGAATAACTACTCAGTTCCAGTTCCGGCACCTCCTGCATCGGTACATACAAAATCCCGAACAGATCATTTACGATCTGAAAGGTCTCATCAGACTCATAATCAAAACCACCATGTGTATTCTGTTTATATCGGATAATAAAATTTTCATACTGTTGATTCTGTGCCGGTACAGGCATTATACTCACGCTCCGGTCATTTCGGTCTTCCCTATCAGCCTATGAATACAGATCATTTTTTATGACAATCAAATGCTTTTATAGATCGGTTGCTGTTTTCTTCTTTGATCGGATCACCAGTATCAGTATTCCTGCCACCAGGATAAACAAACTGATAAACTGCGAAGTAGAAAGCATTCCTACACTTCCTCGAATCAGATCACCCCGGAAAAATTCCAGGACAAACCTGCCGATGCTGTAAAAGATCAGATAGCAGGCAGCCACCTGTCCATCCTTTTTTTTATGACGTGCAATATAAAGAAGGATTCCAAAATGCAGAAAATCCAGCACACTGGAATAGATCTGTGTTGGAATCAATGCCACATGGTTCGGTGCAAAATCCGAATTCTGGAATGTAATAGAAAATATGCTATTTGTCTCACGGCCATAGCAACAGCCTGCCAACAGACATCCAATCCTTCCAAATCCCTGTGCAAGTGCCACAGATGGCATCACCAGATCAAAATATTTCCAGAAATCTGTCTTTTTGATATAGCAATACAGACAGCCTGCCAGAATCCCGCCGATAATACCTCCATATACAACAAATCCATCTGAAATCGTATCCAGAATATAATGTGGATCCTGTACAATACTTTTCCATTCCGTGATCCAGAATAAAATCTTTGCACAGAACATTCCTCCCAACAGGCACCAGATCACAAGAGAAAATACATGCTCATGATCCAGTTTCTGTTTCTCTGCACGTCGATTCGTAATAATCCATGCAGCGATCACGCCCACTGCAATCATGAATCCATATCCATATACCGTCAGTGGTCCTATAGTAAACAGTTCATTTCTCATATATCCTGTCTCCTCTCCCGGATCTGCGGAAAGTATTTTTTCCACAATTCAAGAAGTTTCTGATTCGCCCTGTCATTCAATAGATTTCTCTCGCATGCATCAGGATCACATTCTCCACAGATATCCATTCCCAAAATCTGCTGTTGTTGCAGCACGATTTCCAAAAACTTTTGAAGTTTCTCAAGGCTCATATCACCCTGGCTCCATGTTGTTGACGCATCTGCTGTACACAGCACATCTTTATCCACGGAAATATACATTGGAAGATCTGCACGCAGATTCCTGAAAAATGTATTCTTTTCCTCACCTGTCATTGCCAGCAACTTTTCTCTGGACAAAAACTGTACTTTCTGCTGAAATTCCGGTTCAACCTGCGTATAGGCCTCTTCATCCGGTCCAACAAGAATTACCTCTTGCAGCATCGGTACTTCTTCCAAAGATGCCGCAATCCATCCACCACAGGATAAAAGGCCTCCAAAGGCCGGCAGTTGCATATCCGTATGATTATCAAATACCAGAAGCCGGAATGGATGTTCCATCTTTGACAGCCACAGCCGGCTTACATAATGATAATTTCCTGAGTCAATGAAATGTATGCCATTTCCCGTATAGTTCTTTATATCATCCAGTATCCGGTTTTGCGCTTCCTCATCACAGTAACAGTTACTTCCCGGTAAATCCTGTACCTCCAACCAGGATATATCTTCCTGCATTTCTGCATGGTTCCGGTAAAACTGCTGTTCTTTGTAAATTCCGGAAAAATTCATGATCACAATTTCATTGTTCTCTGTTCTGTTTTGTTCTTTATTAATAGTCTTATTTTCTGCCATAGAAACATCTTACCATGAAAATGCAAAAAAAGGAACCAGTGTCCGGAGACACTGATTCCTTTATTCTTTTCCACCTTATAAAAAGTGTACTTCTCAGGCTTTGTTAACGGATCCGAAAAGTTCCATTTTTTCTTTAACTGTAGCTTTGATTGCTTCAGTTCCTGGAGCAAGAAGTTTACGTGGGTCAAATCCTTTACCCTGCTCGTCCTTGCCTTCTTCGATATATTTACGTGTAGCTGCTGCGAATGCAAGCTGGCATTCTGTATTAACATTGATCTTGGATACACCAAGGTCGATTGCTTTCTTGATCATGTCTGCCGGGATACCTGTACCACCGTGAAGTACAAGTGGCATATCTCCTGTCAGCTTCTGGATAGCATCCAGTGTCTCAAAGCTCAGACCTTTCCAGTTAGCCGGGTATTTACCGTGGATGTTACCGATACCTGCTGCAAGGAAGTCGATACCAAGATCTGCAACCATCTTGCATTCCTTAGGATCTGCACATTCACCCATACCTACTACACCATCTTCTTCGCCACCAATAGAACCAACTTCTGCTTCCAGAGACATTCCATGCTCTGCAACGATCTTAACCAGTTCTTTTGTTTTTTCTACGTTCTCTTCGATCGGATAATGGGAACCATCAAACATGATAGATGTGAAACCGGCTTCTACGCATTTCAGGCATCCTTCGTAGCTGCCGTGATCCAGGTGAAGTGCAACCGGAACTGTGATATTGAGTTCCTCGAGCATTCCTTTCACCATACCAACAACAGTCTTATAACCTGTCATGTATTTTCCTGCACCTTCGGATACACCAAGGATAACCGGAGAGTTGAGTTCCTGTGCTGTAAGCAGGATTGCTTTTGTCCACTCAAGGTTGTTAATGTTGAACTGACCTACTGCATAGTGACCAGCTTTTGCTTTTTTCAACATTTCTGAAGCGTTTACTAACATGATAAATTCCTCCTAATCTTTTTGGGCGGTATTACCAAACCCAAATTATAAGTCTAGTTTAACAGATTAAATCTGTTTCGTCTACTATAATCGTGCAAAAAAACTGTATACATTGTTACAATTTTCACGAACCCGTACTTCTGTGATATTCTCGTGTCAGTCTGGTGAGTATTTCGTCCATATTTGTCTTATTCACCACCAGCTCCGGTGTTTTGGAAAACTCCTGAAGTCTCTCTCGGATATTCTGCAGAACTTCCTTCTCTGTCCCTATTGATTTTGCCATTTTTTCATATTCTGAAGATGTTCTTGTCATTCCAAAAGCGATCAGATAAGCTTCCAGTGCCTCCCGGCTCCTGCTTCCCTCGTATGCTTTTCGAAAATACTCTGTAGCTTTTTCCATCTGAAACAGATAACTGTAAGCACAGCCAAGATTGTGGTACACTTTTTCTGTCATCCCCTCACGAATTTCCTCAAGATCTTCCCTTTCCAGAAGATTCTGGTAAACCTGTATCGCATGTACATACATTTCATTCTCCATTAATGCATCTGCCTTCTGTTTCTCACGCATTGCCGGAGTTTCTTCATTCATCTTCTGCAGACGTACATTCAGTTCTTTCAGTTCTTCATATGTCAGATAATTGATTTCTTTAAATACCGGATAAACAATATCTTCCGCACTTGCAAATTTGCTGATCTTGGAACGAAGTTTGGCTGCCAGTGCCGGAAGTTCCAGTTCCTCCTGTATCCAGCTGCACAATCCCTCATTCATGATCGTCTGGTCGATCAGATACAGATTATGATACAAATAATAGCAGAGTTCTTCAATGGAATACACATTGGTACTGATATTTTCTATGAAATAAGGCAGCTTTGCCCGTTTTGTCTGACACAGTATATATCCGCTCACTTTGTCTCCTCCTGCCATCTGGTCGTTTCTGTCCACTCTTTGCCACTTGATGGAAACATCTCACCAAATCCAAGATCCTTTACTGTAACCCTGCATTCATCCTGTGAAGTATACTGCAGATTCACACCAAGTCTCGTTGTCCGCTCTGGTCTCTCCGGCAGCCCCGGCAATGCCATTGCGATCCGTTTCTTTTTTGCCTCGCCCATTGTATCTACAATAAAAACAAGTTCCTTCGTTCCATCCAGGATCAGCTCGACATATGCATTACTTTCATACCAGTTTCTGCCTGATTCGATCAACGGATAATAAGCCGGTGCTCCCATGACACGCAGCTCCATTCCAACATCAGAAAGTACCAGCGAACTGCTCATATAACGATAGTCTTTCAGGTCATGATTGATCACCCGTTCTGCTCCTGCGCTGCAGGCTCCTCTTGCAAACAGGTTATTTCCATAAAAAACTTTTCTTCTCTGATAACATAACAGCTTCACAGATTTCTGTGCCCATTCCTGGTCAAATCCCTCTCCATTGATCTGAATACTGGAATACAATTCTTTACCAAGTGTGTTCTTGATAAATGTATAGAATTCTGCATCCCGCTCCTCTACCTTCGCACTCAGAGTCGTTGTAACAGGCTCTTCCAGATGTACCAGTACCGGTCGTGTTCCTGAATTCATGGACATGCGTCGAAAACTTACCTTCTGCTGTTCAAAGCTGTACCAGCCTACACTTCTGTTCCAGGTTTCTATCTTCTGTGTCATAACATAATAATAAAAACTCTCTTCATAATCCAGAAGAATCGTACGTTCTTCCGGGATTCCCAGTTCTCTGCATGCCCGCTGAAGATTTTCTACCTGTACAGCATTCAGACTGTCCATGGCAATCGACAGACTCCGGATGTTTTTTTCTACTTCCGCAATCCCTGTAAGTTTCAGCATCTCATGCAGATAATGTGCAAGAAGCTCCCATGCTTCTTTTTTTTCACCTCCAACCGCTACCGGTCCGTTCTGTGCTGATATCTCATAAAGGTTTCCAGCGAGAAATCCACCTTTTTCTCTTGCAAAATATTCTGCTTCCAATCCCGCACAATATGTCTTGCGGTCTGGGCGCAGGCAAAGACAGGTCGGCATTTCAAACTGGCTGCTTCCCACTTTTACGGGAAGTGAACGCGGTTCCTCTGCCTTGCGGTCATAATAACAGATCTGAGAATATTCTTTTCCAAAATCAATTCCTATTATCAAGTCTCTTGTTTCATTCATCTTCCGCTTTCCTTCTCTATGCTAAACATGTTTTTCACATACTGTTCCTGTCTGAGATAATCTTTCAGACTGTCTGTCACTTCCTGCGTTTTGTCCAGTCTTCTTGCAGACAACATCTGATTCAGCATCTGATACTTGCTTCCAGAGGCACCCTCGACTTTTTTCATTGAAACGCTGCGTTCCGAAGTCTTCTTTGTATTGTCTTTATCTCCCTCATCGATCTGGAAATAATACTGCAGTGTCTCCCCGTAAAACAAAGTAAATGTCCTTACAAATATGCCCTGATACATTTCTTTCAAAGGTTCGCATTTATATGCTGTCTCTGCTCCAAGTCCGGTATCCAGTCTGTAAAACAACGTAACCTTTGCCCCAGGTACTGCACGACATTCCACAAATGTTTTGTCATCCAACTGATATGGACTCAAAAGTTCCGGTGAGAGTTTGCGGAAAAACGCAAATTTCAGATTTTCTTTTGCACACTCTTCCAGTATGCTCTGTGCTATTCCCACATATTCCGGTTTTGGATCTTTTTCTCTGGAAATTTCCTGCAGAAGCGCCAGTCTGCAGATAAGATTAACCGGCCACTTACTGGTAAATGCATATTCCAGCCTGCTTCTGATGAACGTACTCATTGTATATTCTCTGACAAAAACACCATAAGAAACCAGTGTAAGGTATGCTCCTGTGATTCGTTCTTTTCCGGACTGCTTCACATAAGATTCCAGTACAGCTTCCCCCTCTTTACGGTAATCTTCCGTAAAGATCAGAAGACTTAAGATTCTTTCTTCCAGATCATACGTATCCATTTCGAATCCTCTGGCACTCTTCCATATCGAAATAAGTTCATCCAGTGGTCCAAACCGATACAGCATAAGATAATGCAGGATCACTTCATCATATTTACCCTTCCGGTAAACCTCGGATGCCAGTGCCAGAAGTTCGTCATCTTCTGCCATGTCACTTTTCAGGATCATCCGGCTTGTCATCTTGAGAAGGCAGCTCAGATCCAGTCCTTCATAACCAAATTCTTCTACAATCACCATTGCCTGACGAAACATTCTTCTGGTGATCAATACTTCAAGCAGTGTCGTACGGTCAACCTGTGCATACTGACGGAAATCCATTTTTTCAAGATATTTATCAAGCTTCTGATCCTGAACATTCGCAGCATAGTAATCCAGAATCTGTTTTCTTACAGAATTTCTATACTCTTCTGTACAGTCCTCAAGTTCTGCCAGACTCTGAAAATACTCCAGATTATCCGCATTCAGCGTTGTCGATTCGCAATAATACAGCAGAAGTCCCCGTTCTCTGACTCCCAGTTCCAGAAGTTCCGGTACTGCCTTGCTTTCATCTGTGAGCTTTGTAAGATTGTATGGGATTGTAGAAACATAACGTCTCTGCTTATCATCCTGGAACAGGATCACCGCATCATCTGTATAGATTCTCGGATATGCAATTCCTTTATTGCAAGGGTAGATTTCTTCCTCTGCAAACTGACTGTGCCGCACGATCACCTGTCGGATTTTGCTGTCATCACAGTACAGACGATAGGTAAACATCTTCGGAGCGATTGCTTCTCCATCTTCAGCACTTACCGGATCAAACAGGAATTCCTGATACAGGATCGCATAATTTTCATCCATCTGTCCTTCTCTGAGTTTGCGATAGGCAAACCGTTCCAGATTATCCTTATAATTTTCATATGTTTTCGGATCTTTTTCTTTAAATGCAATCACACTCGCATATACATAAGCCTTGCGTGCATCACCAAGTGAATTGTCATTGTACGCAAAATACATCAGAAGCGGCTTCGGCAGCTGTCTTCTATATGTAATATCCATGGTTTCCACATAATATTCAAATAATCTGGTGATACGTAATCCTCTGCTTACCGCAAGCGAGAACCATTTGAAATATACCGGTCTGCGTGGTTCCCCCTTCATGATATATTTGCAGGCAGCCTCCAGCACATCATCTGATGAAAATTTCTCATATCCGGCTGCAAGCGCCTGATACAGACTTCCATAGAATCTTTTTTCATATCCGGAGAGATATGCCATACGCATCACAAGCTCTTCGGTAAGCAGATCATGTTTACCAGCATAGCAGAATACCTGCATCCAGAACGGGGTAAGACGATGAAGCAGAGAAACATCCTCACTGATCATCTTCCAGGCTTCTATATAAAGAAGCGGACTTGTACAGCCTTTTTCATATAGTTCTTCCATCATGAACAGTACTTTCGATGGTGTGGTACGATATGTACTGTCAAGTTGAAGCAACAGCCACAAAAGCTGGAAACTGTCCTCTTTCTGCCTGAAAAAATTCTGCAATTTCCATACTGCCTGTCCCCGATCCTTATACAAACCGGTCACTGTACAGAGATAGAGATAAGTTCCGGCTGTTTCCAGTTCTTCTCTTGTAAATTCTTTACCGTGAAAATTCTTGAGGATTTTTTTTGCCACATCATCTTTTCCGTCCAGATGTGCCATATATGCCTCCAGAAACTGGTACTCCGGATATTCGCAGCCTGCTTCCCTCAGCTGATTTAATTCAAACCCTGCATTTTCTTTCCATGTCTGAAAATTGATCCTGTTTTCCTGATATTCAAGATAATCCTTCACAAGTGCAAGTTTGTGCCTTTTTTCTTCTCTGTGTACATCAATATGAATGCGCGCTCCCCTCGATGCAAGGACATGATACGTCAGTTCCTGATACGGACTTCTTACAATGATCTCGCCTATGTGATTTTCTCTTTTTAACTGATCTGCATGAACAAGATAGTTGATCTGAACACTGCTTCCAATAAAATCCTCATCCGTTATCACATGACGCTCTGGCTCCAGGAACTCCCCCTTTGTCTCGATCTCAAGGCGAAGATGTCCCCATCCGCTTCTGTGTATCTCAAAAGATTCCTGCATATCTTCTTCTACATTATAAAATTCTGCTGCGGTAGTTTTTAAGGATACGGAAACAGGATCTTTTTCCTTCAGACTGATCAGAAATTCCTCCAGATGCTGATAAGTTACTGGCTGTCCGGACAGACCTGCATACAACGCTTTCTGCTTTTTGTCTGCTTTCCTGAACATCATACAAAAATCTTTTTCGGTAAAAAGATGATAAGCTTCTCGAAAATCTTTTCTGGCAATCTCGCAAAATGTCTGCATATCATCAACTTTTCCTACAGAACTTATGATTTCTTCTTTTATTGCCTCAATTGCAAACGGAAGCTTATACTCTCCTATGCTGGAAGTCACACAGAGCCAGCCTCTGCATATATCACCAGCCTGCATTCCCACTGCGTCAATTCCATAAGGCAGCCGTACGGTTGTACCCGAAAACCGACTGTTTCCCGGAACAAATCTTCGATCTGAGGAAGTAATATATCCCTGTATCTTATCATTGTTCTCCGTTCCAAGATACAGCTCCCCCTGTGTAGTCGTTCCTGCTTTGATCTTTATCTCCAGTTTTTCTTTTGAAAAAAGGAGTTCCGGCTGATCATATTTGAATTTTCCATTGAGTATCTGTTCTATCTTTTTTTTCAAAATAGTTCACCTGATTATCCTTGAAAGTGTATTTTTCTCATATAAAATTTATTATACACTACATCCTGAGGATACGCAAATCATATAATTTTATGGGAAAAGCACGTTGCTCCAGCCTCTGACATATTCTATATAGAAGCCCCTTTTGAGGTGGATATTTGAAAACTTTTCAGAAACCTTTGACCGCAGCAGAGGAACGGCTCTGCCTCAGACGCTGCCAGGAAGGGGATCCGGAAGCAAAACGTATTCTGATCGAACGTAATCTTCGTCTGGTTGCCCATGTTGCAAAAAAATATCAGGGAAACGGAGAAGAACTGGAAGATCTGATCTCTATCGGTACGATCGGACTGATCAAGGCTATTTCCACCTTCAATTCAGAACGTTCTGCCAGGCTGTCCACTTATGCCGCCCGCTGTATTGATAACGAACTTCTTATGATGCTGCGTGCAAGAAAAAAATGTTCACGTGAAGTTTCTCTTTATGAACCGATCGGAACAGACAAAGAGGGAAATGAGATCAGCCTGCTGGATATTATCGAAAGTCCGCCGGTGGATATCGTAGAAGAATATTCTACCCGTCAGGATATACGATTTCTTTTTTCTTCTATGAAGGATATCCTGACACCAAAAGAATACCAGGTCATCTGCTGTCGTTATGGACTGTTTGAAAACAACGAAATGACACAGCGTGAAATCGCCGATCAGCTTCATATCAGTCGTTCCTATGTCTCCAGAATCGAAAAAAACGCATTAAAAAAATTAAAAACTCTCTTCGGTTGATTTTCTGTCAGAAATACTCTAAAATTAGAAACAGACTGAGATGTCTTCAGTCGGAAGGAGGTTTTCTATTCATATGACAGATACAACTGAACGATCAGGCTTTGTATATATGCACAAACTATTGAAACAACTGCTGATTCTTCTGCTCTGTACTGTTTTGATCGGAACAGGTTTTGCACCCGCTTCGGTCTCTGCAGCCTCACGGCCTGTAACGATCAGCAGCTGTAAGATTTCAGGAAAAAGCAAAGTCCGCGTAACCGCTGTCACGGCAAATCCACGTAAAATATCCGGATCTCGCTGTTACCTTTTTGCACTGACTCCGGGCATGTCGGCCAGACCAGTAGCATCCTGTAAAAAATCAAAAAAAATGACATTTACCTGTAAATTAAATTCCGGTGGTGTCAACCTTCTGAATTCCGGTTTTGCTGTCGCTTCTCGGAATTCCAGTGGGAAATATACCTATATCAGCACACGCAGATTTATTTCCAACCCCGGTGCACTGGCCAAATATCGATATCGTTTTCCAAAGTCCATCTCCAAAAAGGGACTTCAGGTCAATGCTGACATGATGGAAGATGCGGAAGAACTGAATGTACGAAATTCTGTGATCAATATTGATTTCAGTCAGCTGATCGCACCACCGGCACTTCAAAATTCCAGGTACTCTTACTCCTGGAAATACCAGGGACAAACTTACTGGTTTGTAAAAGATTCTGTCTCTTATTACGACAGACAGCTGCTTGCACTGAATTCCACTTCATCTGTAAATTCTGCTGTTCTGCTTCTGAGTTGGCGCAGTGACCTGACCAGCCTGATCTATCCACAGGGACGCCAGCAGGGACATGCTTTTTATGCCTGGAATACCAAAGACCGTTCTGCGAGAAAGCAGCTGCAGGCAACACTGAATTTTCTGGCCAGACGTTACAGTACTTCCACAAAAAAATACGGACAGATTTCCAACTGGATCATCGGAAATGAAGTCAATAATTACAACACTTATAATTACGCCGGTTCCCAGACACTGAGACAGTATTCTCAGATTTATGCAGATCAGTTTCGTCTTGCCTATAATACACTGGTCAGTGTTTATTCTAATGCAAGAGTTTATATTTCACTTGATCATCTGTGGAATACAAATTATGTGAATGGAACCTTTGCTTCACGAAAAATGCTGGATTCTTTTGCTTCAAAAATACGTGCCGGTGGAAATCTGCAATGGAACCTTGCATATCACCCATACAGTTCTCCACTGACAGAGCCTCGTTTCTGGGCGAATACAAACGGGCAGCTCACCAAATCACTTACAACGCCTGTGATCAATATGGGAAATATCCGCCTGCTGACCAGCTATATACGTCAGAAATATGGTTCAAAAACAAGGATCATTCTGTCCGAGACCGGTTATACTTCTGTTCAGAGAAAACACAATGTTGAAAATCTGCAAGCAGCTGCGGTTGCCTACAGTTACCTTCTTGCTGAATCAGATAATATGATCGACTCACTAATCATTCATCGTCAGATCGACCACAAAGAAGAGATCAAACAGGGACTGAATCTTGGATTATGGACAACCGACGCCAGATCTGCTGATTTTGAATCTGCCAACACAAAGAAAAGATCCTGGAGTGTCTTTAAATATATGGACAGCAGTCGTTCTGCTTCCGAAACCGCATTCATTCCATCCACAATCGGTGTCAGCAACTGGAAATCGCTGATCCCTTCATACAGTTCCAAACTCTATAACAAATCAAACTGTACCATCGGAGCACTTGAACAGGTAAATGCATATCGCCGCGGTGCTTCCATATATCAGAGCTGGTCTCCTTATGGTGCTGTTACAACTTCACATAAAACAGGAAATACCTTTACTGCTCTTCATGATATCCGCCGAAACAAAAACAGTTTATGGGGATTCTCACAAAAAATGAAACGCAGTCTTTCCTTTAAATCATATCCAAATTTCTGCACAACGCTCCGCGCAAGTGGTGCACAGAATGGATATGTACAGATCAAATTGCGCTTTTACAGTGGAAAACATATCTTCGAATGTGCCAGAATTGTACCTGCTGATCAAACTGTCCGTTTAAAAACGTCTCTTGCGAAATGGAAATATCGCAGTAAAGTAACTAAAATTCAGGTTATGGCAGCCCCTGTAAATGGTAGTCAGTGGAATGCCAACGCTCAGCTTGTTATGAATGCCCCTGTGCGCAGTCGCTAAATTTTTCATTAAATAAAAAAAGAGCAGATATCACTTCTCATGAGGATATCTGCTCTCTTTTTATTCTAAGTTCTGTTTTACAGATTCGTCTGTATTTTATGCCTCGGCCCTTCGAAGGAGATCATACTTTTCAATCTCTGTTCCAAGGTCTACGGCAAGTTTCTGCTGCGGATGCGGTGCACTTTCTACAGAATTTCCATCTTCATCATAGATTGCACGAACGGTTGCTGTGATATTTCTGCCATCCGGTTTCATGATCTCAATCATCTCACCAACAGTAAACTTATTTCTCTGCGTAATATGTGCGAAACCATTTTCATCAACTTCTTCTGCATATCCCAGATAAGTATATTCTTTTACATACGTATTGTTGTCATAAATCTGCGTATGTTCATCTGGTTTGCCATAAAAGAATCCTGTCGTAAACTGACGGTACGTACAATTGGAAATCTGTTCCTGATACCAGGACATATTTGCCTTATATTTTTCCGGAGCCTCCATATAATCATCAATTGCCTTGCGATAAGTTCTTGCAACAGTTGCCACATAAAGAGCAGTCTTCATGCGTCCTTCAATCTTCAGGCTGTCGATACCACTGTTCAGGATATCATCCATATGCTCTACCATACAGAGATCCTTGGAGTTGAAGATATAAGTTCCTCTCTCATTCTCAAATACCGGCATATATTCACCAGGACGTTTTTCTTCCACAATAGAATATTTCCAACGACACGGATGTGTGCATGCCCCCTGATTCGCATCTCTTCCAACCAGATAATTGCTGAGCAAGCATCTTCCGGAATAAGAAATACACATTGCTCCATGAACAAAAGTCTCGATTTCCATATCATCCGGAATATGTTCACGGATCTCACGGATTTCTTTCAAAGAAAGTTCCCTTGCCGTTACGACACGTTTCGCGCCGAGCTTATACCAGAAACGGTATGTCTCATAGTTTGTATTGTTTGCCTGTGTACTGATATGGCATTCTATTTCCGGACAAATTTCACGGGCATAGGTAAAAATTCCCGGATCTGCAATGATCAGTGCATCCGGTTTCAGTTCTTTCAGCTCCTGCAGATATTCTCTGACTCCCGGAAGGTCATCATTATGCGCCAGAATATTTACTGTCACATAAACCTTTACTCCATGTTCATGTGCAAACGCAATTCCCTCTGCCATATCTTCATGTGTAAAATTCTTGGCTTTTGCGCGGAGGCCAAATGCTTCTCCACCTATATATACCGCATCTGCACCAAATACAACGGCTATTTTCAGTACTTCAAGACTGCTTGCAGGTACCAGTAACTCTATATTTCTCATGCTTCCTCCTTAACGCTCAAAGACACGCCGTCTCCCAGCGGAATAATACTTGTCATAAGCTGTGGATGGTGTTTCAGTTCATACAAATACTCTCTCATACGCTTGTAAATTGTACGGTTTCTTCGTTCCACAAGATAATGGGATTCAATCAGCTCGCCCTCCTGAAGTACGTTATCTGACATCAGGACTCCGCCCGGGGCAAGCAGCCGCACCACATCCGGCAGCCAGTGAATATACTGTCCCTTGGCCGCATCCATAAAAATCAGATCATATGATCCCGAAAGTTCTTTCAGAATTTGCCCTGCGTCTCCTTCCAAAAAGGTAATCTGCGACTCACGGCCGGCTCTTCGGAAATTCTCCCTTGCCTTTGGAATTCTCTTTTCATAATTTTCAATCGTTGTGATATGCATTTCAGGCTGACTGTACTCACACATAAGAAGTGTGGAGAAGCCAACGGCTGTCCCCACTTCCAGAATACGCTGCGGCTTCTTAAGTGCCAGCAGTGTCTTTATAAAGCTCTGCATCTCCTTACGAATGATCGGAACTCCCTCAGACAACGCAGAACACTCCAGTTCATCAAGAAATGGAGTGTTCCCTGCATCAAGGGAATTAATAAACGTACGCATTCTCTCTTCTACGATCACGAAGTTGCTCCTTCCTGCTCTGCATCACCTGCAAGAATTCCCATGATCCTGTTTGGTGTATAGGCAGTACTGAGTAGATATGTGCCTGGTTTCATTTTCCCACTGTAATTTGAAAGTTTTTCCTGTACCCAGAACACCAGCGTATCCTCGATCAGTCCTTTACTCTTTAATGTCTTTGCGATATCATAACTTGTTGCATCTTCTTTGATCACAACAGTTACTTCCTGTCCTTCTCCCGGGTTCATCGCCTGCTGGTTAAAAACGTTATACCCAAACTGGTAGGTAACCTTACCGATCCAGATCACGAGGACAGCCACACAAACATACAAAGCTATTTTAAAAAATCCTCCTGCAACGATCACTCCAGCCGCACCTACCCGGTCTTTGGTATCTCCCATATCTGCTCCTTTCTGTGTACTGATCATATCTCATCAAACTGCACTGCTCAGATTTCCGGCACCTTGATCTCAATTCCATCTGTCAATGTCTTACAAATCTGCTGCATCATCCTGCAAAGTGCCAGTTCTGCATCAAGATAAGCATTTACCTCCGGATTTCTTCGAAGTTCTGCTGATTCTCGTGCCAGCTGTTCCGCATCCTGAAGCAAATTTCCTCTTTCTTCATTCTGAAGCCGGAAGTTATCTGACCGGAAATGCTGCACTCTCGAGACCAGTTCCGGATTTTTTTCCAGGATTGCCTCCTGTTTCTTGTAAGTTCTGTACACATCGCTCTTCTGGATAGAATTCAGAAGAAGATGAATGTTTCTGTTTACAGCATCCATGTTATTTATGCCTCCATAATGATCGGCAGGATCATCGGACTTCTCTTTGTTCGCTTCCACAGGAAATCACTGAGTGCATCTTTTACTGTATTCTTGATCTTGCCCCAATCTGTAATGTTACGTTCCAGACAGGAATCTAACGCATTTTCTACGACTTCTTTTGCATCTTCCATCAGATCCTCGGACTCTCTTACATAGACAAATCCTCTGGATACAATATCCGGTCCGGCAAGAACCACATTGCTGTGGCGTTCAAGTGTCATAACAACAATCATGATACCATCCTCTGACAGATGCTGGCGGTCACGAAGTACGATATTACCGACATCACCAACCCCCAGACCATCTACAAAGATCGCACCTGTATGAACAGAGCCGGTAACTGCTGCACTGTTTGCATCCAGCTCCAGAACATTACCAGAAGCAAGGATAAAGATATTCTCTTTCGGAATACCAAGATCTTCTACGACATGTTTCTGTGCAGTCAGATGTCTGTATTCACCATGAACCGGAATCGCATATTTTGGTCTTACCAGAGAATAGATCAGTTTGATTTCTTCCTGGCAGGCATGTCCGGATACGTGAACATCCTGGAAAATAACCTTTGCACCCTTCATGGACAGCTCATTGATAACCTTGGAAACGGCTTTCTCATTTCCAGGAATCGGATTTGAACTGAAAATGATAGTATCATTCGGTTTAATTGTAATCTTCTTGTGGATATTCGCAGCCATTCTGGAAAGAGCCGCCATGGATTCACCCTGGCTTCCTGTTGTGATCAGAACAACTTTTTCATCCGGATAATTTTTTACCTGGTCAATTTCGATCAGAGTATTTTCCGGAATACGAAGATATCCGAGTTCAGAAGCAACGGAAATGATATTGACCATGCTTCGTCCTTCTACAGCTACTTTACGTCCAAATTTATATGCGGTATTAATAATCTGCTGTACACGGTCTACATTAGATGCAAATGTCGCAATGATGATTCGTGCATTTTTGTATTCATTAAAAAGATTATCGAATACATGTCCTACCGTACGCTCTGACATGGTAAATCCCGGACGTTCTGCATTCGTACTGTCACACATCAGTGCAAGTACACCTTTCTTACCGATCTCGGCAAAACGCTGCAGATCGATCGCATCACCAAATACCGGTGTATAATCCACCTTAAAGTCACCTGTATGGACAACAATTCCTGCAGGTGAATAAATTGCGAGTGCAGAAGCATCCTGGATACTATGGTTTGTTTTGATAAATTCAATGGAAAAATCACCAAGGTTGATAACCTGTCCATGTTTTACTTCTTTTAGTTTTGTGGAACGTACAAGGTTGTGTTCCTTCAGTTTATTTGTGATCAGTCCAAGTGTAAGTTTTGTCGAATAGACCGGAACATTAACCTCTTTCAGGATATAAGGAAGCGCACCGATATGATCCTCATGTCCATGTGTGATCACAAAGCCTTTTACTTTGGAAATATTTTCTTTCAGATAAGTAACATCCGGGATGACCAGATCGATACCAAGCATATCATCTTCCGGGAAAGCAAGACCACAGTCAACAACTACAATACTATCTTCATACTCAAAAGCAGTAATGTTCATTCCAATCTGTTCCAGTCCACCTAACGGAATGATCTTCAGTTTTGAAGTACCCTTACGGCCACGACGCGCATTCCCTCTTGGCTGTTGTGTTTTATTGTTTCTGGAAAACGGCTTCGTTACTGCCTTTGGCTGCTGTACTGCTGCTAATTCTCCTGCAGCAGCTATTTCCTGTCTGTCAGAATGTTTCTCATAATGTCTGCTATTCGTTTTCTGCTGTTTATAACGGAAATTTTTCTGTTTTCCCATCGGTTTCTTTGTATTATTATCACCTGGTTTACGATTTCGGCTGTTATATTTTCTGGTTTTATTATATTCTCTGTGATTTTCTCTTTCTTTATTTACGCTCACATTTTCATTTATATTTTCGCTCAATCAAGCACCTCCATATTCTGTGCAATGCAGAAAACACCTGTCATGTGTCCTCTGGAATCAAACATTTTGGCACACTAATGCAGGAATGCGCTCACATTCCGTTACTGTTCACTCCTTTCACAGCAACTTGACCAAAATGCATTCCAGATCACCTTCGGTGATTGCATTTTGCCCCGTATGTCTCGGGATTTTGCCATAAATATGACAAAACATCTCGCGGGATATTACCTGTGAATAGTAACCACATTCCTTTTTAGTCTGCCTGTCACTGATTCTTACGTTCCTAGTGACGCCTGTTTCTTATAGTATGTTTCTTACATTTCAAAATCCACGTCTTCAAGCATTTGTTCAAAAACTTTATAAACAGCCTGCAGTTCGTCCTCATCTTCGAGCATTTCATAGCAGGCCTCCGGATCTGTATCCTTCGATACATCCTTCAAAATATAGGCAGACGCTTCATCTTCCATAGAATCCGATACAAGAAGATACGATACTCCTCCGATTCTTGTCTGTTCCTCAATAAAAAACTCTTCTACTGTCCCATCGGCCAGCTGAAATCTGATTTTTTCCATACTATCACCTTTACGTTACATTTTAAGGGAATCCAGATATCCCTGTAAAATAAATACTGCTGCAATTCCGTCGAGATACTCTTTACGATTCTCTCTGCGCACACCAGCCTCCATCAGGGCCCGATCCGCCGAAACTGTTGTCAGCCGTTCGTCCCACATGATCACTTCAAGGCCTGTACGCTTCTTAAGCATCTCCCCGAATTCCAGAGCTTTCTCTGCACGCTCACCGACAGTATTGTTCATATTCTTAGGATATCCAAGAACGATCTTTTCTATTTCGTACTCTTTCACGAGTTCTTCTACTTGGGCAAGCGTCCGGCGAAGTTTATTTTCCTGTTTTCGCCAGATTGTCTCTAATCTCTGAGCAGTCACTCCCAACGGGTCACTGACTGCCACACCTACGGTCTTTGAACCATAATCTAATCCCAGGATCCGCATCACTTATCGTTCCCAGGATTTATTCTTAATGTATTCATTAAGAAGTTCTTCTACCAGCTCATCTCTCTCAACTTTCATGATCATGCTTCTCGCACCCTTATGACTGGTAATATAGGTAGGATCTCCAGACATAATATAGCCGACGATCTGGTTCACCGGATTATATCCTTTTTCATCCATTGCATTGTAGACCAGGTCCAGAACCTCTTTTACTTCAAGATCTGCATCTGGTTTTGTTCTGAAATACTGTGTATTTCCTAAATTGTTTTCTGCCATTTTACTCACGTCCTTAATAAGATTTCCCTTTTATTTTAATATAATTCCATATAAAATACAAGAACACATTTTCAGAACATTTTTTTCTCATAAATCAAATAATATATAAGCTTACACTTCTTTTGTTTCCAAAATGTGATCTCTGACAAAAGCAACTGCTTTTACTGTAACAAGGTCATTTACCCTATGTGCATCCGTTTTGCTGATGACTGCACGCACATATTCTCTGCTGTGGCCAACATACCATGGTCTGCCATCAATCTCAATCTCTTCCTCCAGGAGAAGTTCCATTTTTTTTCCGATCATCGCCTCTTCATATTCTCTGGCACGAATCTCATGCAGTTCGAGCATCCGGTCGCTGCGCTGCGCCTTTGCCGCTTCAGTCAACTGACCATCCATGGATGCCGCTTTTGTTCCATGTCTTCTGGAATATTTAAAAATATGCGTCTCATAAAAATGAATCTTCTTTACGAATTCATAAGATTCTTCAAAATCCTCTTCTGTTTCCTGTGGAAATCCCACAATCACATCTGTTGTAAGTGCAGGTGCCGGATAAAACTTGCGGATCAGTTCACATTTTTCCGCATACTCCTGTGCACTGTAACGGCGATTCATATTTTTCAAAGTTTTATTGCATCCGCTCTGCAGGGATAAATGAAAATGTGGACACACTTTTCCTGTTTTCACAATACCTTCCAGAAATTCCTCTGTGATAATTCTTGGCTCCAATGAGCCAAGACGAATCCTGCTGATTCCTTCCACTCTGCTTACTGCCTGAATCAGTGAAAGAAGACTTTCTCTTTCTTCTTTCGGGAAATCCACTCCATAGGAACTTAAATGGATTCCGGTAAGTACAACTTCCTTGTAACCTTTTGCAGCAAGTGTTTCCACTTCACTCAGCACTTCTTCGATTTTTCTGCTGCGGACACGTCCTCTCGCAAACGGAATGATACAGTAAGTACAGAACTGATTACAGCCATCCTGTACTTTAATGTATGCGCGGACATGTTCTGCGGTAGATGATATGGAAAGTTCTTCATACTCTTTTGTATGGTTAATTTCAATCACCTGCACCTGTTTTGCATGCTCTTTTTCATATTCTTCCAAAGCTTCCACAATCTGTGTTTTCTGATTGTTTCCAAGGATCAGATCCACAGCAGTATCTTCTTTCAGTTTCTCTGTGTCAGCCTGTGCATAACAACCTGTAGCCACCACGATCGCATCCGGATTCATTTTTTTTGCTTTATGAAGCATCTGTCTGGATTTACGGTCTGCAATGTTGGTGACCGTACAGGTATTGATCACATAAACATCTGCACCTTCTTCAAAAGGAACAGTTTCATATCCTGCATTTTCCAGAAGCTGCTGCATCGCTTCTACTTCGTATGCATTTACTTTACAGCCCAGATTATGAAGGGCAACCTTTTTTTTCATATTTTACCTCTTATATTTTCTGATAGTTTCATTTTGTTTCTTATTTTAATTGTTTTTTTGTACATACAGGCAAAAGATTAACCAAAATTTCATCTCTTTTTCCCTTGACTTTTCGAGGGGGTACGGGTAAGATAAATGGCATAATAACACTAAATAGGGAGGTTCTCAAAATGAAAACATTAAAAATCTCGCTGAATTCTATCGATAAAGTGAAAGCATTTGTAAACGAGATCAGTAAATTTGACTGTGACTTTGATTTAGTATCCGGAAGATATGTAATCGATGCCAAATCCATCATGGGTATCTTCAGCCTGGATTTATCCAAACCGATCAACCTGAATATTCATGCAGAAGGAAGCACTCTTGATTCGATCATGGCAATCGTTCAGCCATATGTAATTGAGTGATCTGCACCGATTTTCTTTTGAAATACCAAATATGATACAGTTATAAAACAGCTTCTTTGCTAAACGCATGAGAAGCTGTTTTTATTTCTGCCTATTTCGTTTCTGTTTACTGAATCTCAATTACTTCTGTACTTGCCAGTGCCTCTTCCATCAGCTGATCGATCTTTTCGTTTAATTTTTCTTCAGATCTGTGAATCACTTTCAGATTTGGTTTTGTAACCGGATGTTTTGCCACAAAAATAGTACAGCAGTCTTCAAATGGCTGGATGGAAGTCTCAAATGTATTGATCTTTCTGGAAATCTGTACGATTTCTTCTTTATCAAATCCGATAACCGGACGATATACCGGAAGTTCACATACTTCATCTGTTGCTGCAAGACTCTGTAAAGTCTGGCTGGCTACCTGTCCAATACTCTCCCCCGTAATCAGGCCAAGGCATTTATCCTTGCGTGCAAAATGCTCTGCAATACGCATCATATAGCGGCGCATGATGATCGTCAGTTCTTCGTGCGGGCACTGATCATAGATATACAGCTGAATATCTGTAAAGTTAACTACATGAAGACGGATCGGACCACTGTAACGTGCTACAAGTTTTGCAAGATCTACGACTTTCTGTTTTGCACGTTCGCTTGTATACGGCGGAGCATGGAAATAAACAGCCTCTATCTTGACTCCACGTTTGGCGATCATATAACCAGCAACCGGACTATCAATTCCGCCGGAAAGAAGAAGCATTGCCTTACCATTTGTTCCAATCGGCATACCACCTGGTCCCGGAAGTGTCTCTGAATATACATAAATCTTATCTCGAATCTCTACTGAAAGTGTCATTTCCGGATTATGCACATCTACGGATGCATCTGGGAAAGCATCCAAAATCTTTTCTCCGATTGCCGCACTTACTTCCATCGATGTGATCGGATAAGATTTCTTGGCTCTTCGTGTGTAAACCTTGAAAGAACCATTGTATCCAGGATATCTTGCTTCCATATAGGAAACGACATCTTTTGCCATCTGATCAAATCCCTGGTCTTCATAGATCACAACCGGACTGATTCCCACAATTCCAAATACACGCTGCAGTGCCTCTACTGCTTCATCAAAATCATATTTTTCCGGGCAGAAAACATATACACGCCCCTGCTCCTTAGTTACTGTAAATTCGCCTTCTACCGGCTCCAGAGCCAGTTTCATCTGTTTGACAAGTGCATCTTCAAACAGATATCTGTTTTTTCCTTTAATGGCGATTTCTGCATATTTTATCAAAAATGCATGAAATATCATATCTGGTATTTCCTCCTGTTTATTTTCTTGAATAACGTCTGAGCATCGGAACCAGAGTCTTCATGGTATCCAGGAAATAATCCGCTTCCTCGATCGTATTTTCTTCACAGAAGCTCAGTCGTACTGTACTTTCAATCTGGTCTTTTGACATTCCCATAGCACTTAATGTAGCGCTTGGTTTTCTCTTATGGCTGGAGCATGCACTTCCTGCCGAAATGTATATACCCTTGTCCTCGAGAGAATGCAGCAATACCTCACTCCGTACTCCCATAACACTGATACTCAAGATCTGCGGTGCACCTTCACGAAGTGGCATTCCGTTGATACGGATATCTTCGATTTCAGAAAGGCCTTTCGCAATATGCTCCTTTAACTGATACATGTGTTCCACATTCTCATCCAGATTTCGGTAAATCTGTCCTGCTGCCACACCAAGCCCGGCGATTCCCGGTACATTGTCTGTTCCGGAACGCATGCCACTCTGCTGTCCGCCACCAAGAATCTGTGGAATGATCTTCACTTTTTCGTTGATATACAGGAAACCGACACCCTTCGGACCGTGAATCTTGTGTCCGCTGACTGCAAGAAGATCGATCCCCATACGTTTCGGATAAATGTGGTATTTACCAAATCCCTGAATTGCATCGACATGATACAGTGCCTTTGGACTCTTCTCATGTACCATCTTCGCAATCTCTTCGACTGGCATCACAGCTCCGACTTCATTATTTACAAGCATGGTAGATACCATGATCGTATCTGGTCTTAAAACAGCTTCCAGCGCACTCATTTTTACCCTGCCCTGCGCATCTACCGGAAGATATGTGATTTCAAATCCCTGTTCCTGCAGATATAATGCCGGCTGGCTGACTGCAGCATGCTCTACGGATGTGATAATGATGTGGTTTCCGTTACGCTTATTTGCAAGTGCACCACCAATCAGCGCAAGGTTGTCTGATTCTGTACCACCTGATGTAAACAGAATTTCTTTTTCCTGCACTTTCAGAATTCCTGCAATGGTCTTTGTCGCTTCTTTTACATACTTCTCTGCTTCTACACCCTTGAGATGCATGGCAGATGGATTTCCAAAATCCTCTGTCATCGTTTTTACCACGATATCCTTTACAGAATCATAGCATCTGGTCGTTGCAGAATTGTCAAAATATACTTCCATATACTGCCTCTTTTATCTTAATCGTTTCCTGTTTTACTAATTTTCAAGCTGAAACATCAGAACTGACAAAATTGCAAGCCCTGCTGTTTCTGTGCGAAGAATACGTTTACCCAGTGTGATTGGTTTTGCCCCTTCGCTGATTGCAGCTTCTACTTCTTTTTCCTCAAAACCGCCTTCTGGGCCGATAAAAATCCCAATAGACTGTCCCTGTTCAATTGCTGCAAGGATTTCTTTTGTTTCCTGCATGCCTTTGGCAAGCTCATACGGAATCAGACGAATATCCATAGATTCTGCATACTTTAGTGCTTCTTTAAAAGAAAGTACCTGGTGCACATTTGGAATCAGCATACGCTTGGACTGTTTTGCCGCACTCTCTGCAATCTGCTGCCAACGCTCTACTTTCTTCGCAGCCTTTTTGCCATCCAGCTTCACAACACAGCGTTTCGTCTCTACTGGAATGATTTCATACGCACCAAGCTCAACTGCCTTCTGTATGATCAGTTCCATCTTATCTGCTTTTGGCAGTCCCTGAAAGAGGTAGATCCTGCTCGGCAGTTCATAATCTGGTTCCTGTGCATAAATAATGTGAAGAAGCACTTCATCTGCACTGAATGCCTCTATCGCACAGCGGTATTCTTTTTGTCCACCATCACTGATCCAGACTTCCTCTCCCTGTTTCATACGAAGAACATTGGAAATATGGTTGACATCCGTTCCAATAATATGAATCTGATGTGCCGCTTCATCGATCTGATGTGGCTCTACAAAAAATCTCTGCATGAGATCAGTCCTTTCTTGCAGTTACGCATACCCACTCACCCTGTCTGGTAACTTCTACCAAGGTAAGTCCGGCTTTCTGTACTGCTTCTTTGACTACTTCCTCTTTGACATCAAGTATACCTGATGTAATGTAATATGCACCCTTCTTCATCTGGTGAACGATCACTGGTGTCAGAGGCACCAGTACATCTGCCAGAATATTAGCTGCAACAATATCGTATTTCTCATAGCCAACCTGATCCTGTACCTCTTTGTCATCAATGATATTTCCGATCATCATATCAAAAGTATCATCCACGATCTGGTTTGCTTCTTTGTTATCCTGAACTGCCGGAACCGCGCATGGATCAAGGTCTGTTCCTACAACGTGACCTGCACCAAGCTTCAACGCTGTGATTCCGAGGATACCACTTCCTGTTCCTACATCAAGAAGTTCGATACCTGGTTTAACATATTTTTTTAACTGACGGATCACAAGCTGTGTAGTTTCATGCATTCCTGTTCCAAATGCAGTACCCGGATCAATATGAAGAATCATCTTGTCCTTATCTTCTTCTTTGATTTCTTCCCATGACGGAACGATCAGGATATCATCCACATAGAACTGATGGAAAAATTCTTTCCAGTTGTTGATCCAGTCCTTATCCTCTGTCTGAGACTCTTCAATCGTACCCTCACCAATATCCATAAATGTACGCAATTCTTCCAGGGCATTTCTGACATCACGTAAAATTACATCCTTATCCGCATCTTCCTCCAGATAAAAATTTAAATATGCAACTCCATCATCTTCTGGACCTTCCGGCATGATATCTACAAACATCTGTGCCTTATCTTCCTCTGTCAAAGGCTGGTGATCCTGAATCTCTGCACCTTCGACACCTATTTCTGCCAATGTACAGATAATCATGTCTTCGGCATCTGTTTTGGTTTTAATCGTAAAACGATTCCATTTCATATATTATAATCTCCTGTCTTAACTTATACAACAATTGCAATTGCCTTATCGTGCAAGCACGAACAGCTTCTGTATTTTTAACCCTGCTATCTAATATACATGATAACCCAAAAAAAGAAAAGAGGGGTTTTCCCTCTTTTCCCGAAAAGTTTCTTCTATTTTATAGAATTAATCCTCAAAAGTCTCTTTGATTTTGTCCATGAAACTCTTTTTCTTCTTTTCTGATTTCTCAGATCCGTCTTTTGGCTCAGTGGCCGGTCTGTTTCCACATGCCTCATCAAACTTACGAAGAGCTTCTTTTGCCTCTTCATTCAGCTTGGTCGGTACCTGTACCACCAAAGTCACATAGTGATCACCGCGAATATTCTTATTTCTCAGGGACGGTACACCTTTACCCTTCAGACGGATACGTGTGTCTGTCTGTGTTCCCGGCTTCACTTCGTATGCCACATCGCCATCAACTGTATTGATATGGATTTCTCCACCCAGCGCTGCCTGCGCATAAGTAAGCGGGGCTGTGGAGAAGATATTCATATCCTGTCTCTGGAAGATTGGATGACGGGCTACATTCACTTCTACGAGCAAATCACCTCTCGGACCACCATTGGTTCCAGGTTCTCCTTTATCACGGATACGGATACTCTGTCCATTGTCAATACCGGCCGGAATAGAAACCTGAATCTTCTTTCTGGAAGAAGTATATCCTGTTCCACGGCAGGAAGTACATTTTTCTTTGATAATCTTACCGGTTCCATTACATTCCGGACAAGTCTGTACATTTCGAACCATGCCAAACATAGACTGCTGTGTATAGACGATCTGACCTTCTCCGTTACATTTCGGACAGGTAGTCGGCTGTGTTCCCGGCTTTGCACCAGTTCCATGACAGGTCGTACATTCATCCTTCAGAACGATCTCCAGTTCCTTGTCACATCCAAACACTGCCTCTTCAAATGTAATATTCACACGGGCGCGTAAATTTGCACCCTTCATCGGTCCATTATTGGCACGACGTCTTCCACCGCCGCCAAACAGATCTCCGAAAATATCCCCGAAGATATCTCCCATGTCTGCACCGTTGAAATCAAATCCACCAAAGCCGCCGGCACCACCGCCGCCCTGTTCAAACGCTGCATGACCAAACTGATCGTACTGGCGTCTCTTTTCTGCATCACTTAAGACACTGTATGCCTCTGTTGCTTCTTTGAACTTAGCTTCTGCTTCTTTGTCTCCCGGATTAACATCTGGATGATATTTCTTGGCTAATTTTCGATATGCGCTTTTTAATTCTGAATCACTGGCAGTCTTGCTGACACCCAGGACCTCATAGTAATCTCTTTTATCAGCCATCTTTTCTCTTTCCTATATGTTAGATTTGCGTTATTGTTCTTATGCAGCTATATGCCACACAAAATATTATTATAATCCCCCAATGCCACTCATGCAAGCATGAATGGCATCTAAGGTTTTACATCTTATTTTTTACTTTATTATACTTCCTTGTAATCAGCGTCTACGACATCATCACCGTATCCAGCTTCGTTGCCGCCCTGTGCAGCACCTGCACCAGCACCAGCTCCCGGATTCGGTCCAGCCTGACTGCCTGCCTGCTGTGTCTGCTCATACATTTTTGCGAAAAGTTTCTGAGCACTTTCCATCATCTTTTCCTGAGCAGCTTTGATATCAGCGATCTGTGCATCTGTCATTTCTGCATTTGCTGTCTGAGCAAGGAGATCTTTCAGTGCATTCAGATCTGTTTCAACTGCAGCTTTATCGTTTGCATCAATCTTATCGCCAGCTTCTTTCAGTGCATTCTCAACCTGGAATACCATAGAGTCTGCATTGTTTCTTGTGTCGATTCCCTCTTTACGTTTCTTATCCTGAGCTTCGAACTCAGCAGCTTCTTTAACTGCTTTGTCGATTTCAGAATCAGACATATTGGAACCAGCTGTGATTGTGATGTGCTGTTCTTTACCTGTTCCAAGGTCTTTGGCAGAAACATTTACGATACCGTTGGCATCGATATCAAATGTAACTTCGATCTGCGGAACACCACGACGTGCTGGCGGGATTCCATCCAGACGGAACTGGCCAAGGGATTTGTTGTCCTTCGCGAACTGACGCTCACCCTGTACAACGTTGATATCTACTGCTGTCTGGTTGTCTGCTGCTGTAGAAAAGATCTGGCTCTTCTTTGTCGGGATTGTAGTATTTCTCTCGATCAGACGAGTTGCGATACCACCCATTGTCTCGATAGACAGTGACAGTGGAGTAACATCCAGAAGAAGAATGTCACCGGCACCTGCATCACCAGCAAGTTTTCCACCCTGTACGGAAGCACCAAGTGCAACACATTCATCCGGGTTCAGAGATTTGCTTGGTTCTTTACCTGTGAGCTGTTTTACTTTGTCCTGTACTGCCGGGATACGTGTAGATCCACCTACCAAAAGTACCTGGCCAAGCTCAGAAGCTGTGATACCTGCATCTGACAGTGCACGGCGAACCGGTTCTGCTGTCTTTTCTACCAGATCATGTGTCAGTTCATCAAATTTAGCTCTTGTAAGGTTCATATCAAAATGCTTCGGTCCTTCTGCTGTTGCAGTAATGAACGGAAGGTTGATGTTTGTTGTTGTTGCGGAAGAAAGTTCTTTTTTAGCTTTTTCAGCTGCTTCTTTCAGTCTCTGAAGAGCCATCTTATCAGCACTTAAGTCTACGCCTTCTGCTTTCTTGAATTCTTCGATCATCCAGTCTGTAACTTTCTGGTCAAAGTCATCACCGCCAAGACGGTTGTTACCAGCTGTGGAAAGAACTTCGATAACACCATCACCGATCTCGATAACAGATACATCGAATGTACCACCACCTAAGTCGTAAACCATGATTTTCTGTTCTTTTTCGTTGTCAAGTCCATATGCAAGAGCTGCTGCTGTAGGCTCGTTGATGATACGTTTTACATCAAGACCTGCAATCTTACCGGCATCCTTTGTTGCCTGACGCTGAGCATCATTGAAGTAAGCCGGAACTGTGATAACAGCTTCTGTTACGCTTTCTCCAAGATATCCTTCTGCATCTTTTTTCAGTTTCTGAAGGATCATCGCGGAAATTTCCTGCGGAGAGTATTTCTTGTCATCGATTGTTACACGATAATCGGTACCCATCTCTCTCTTGATGGAAGAGATTGTTCTCTCTGCATTTGTTACTGCCTGACGTTTTGCAGGCTCACCTACCAGACGTTCTCCTGTTTTTGTGAAAGCAACTACAGACGGTGTAGTTCTTGCTCCTTCTGTATTTGCGATAACGGTTGGCTGTCCACCTTCCATTACAGCTACACAACTGTTTGTTGTACCTAAGTCAATACCAATGATTTTTCCCATGATAATATTCCTCCTGTATATATTCTAAGATTATTATATATTCTAGTTTGTCCTTCCAGAATCAAGATGCTCTACGCATCTTTCGTGCTATGCACTTATGATTCTGTCAGGATCGTGCCAGAAAAAGTAAATGTCTGCTTCGCAGCCGCTTCCTTTTTCCTTGAGCACGATCAGTTTGCAACTTTTACCATGCTGTGGCGGACTACAAATCCCTTGTAGGTGTATCCTTTCTGAAGCTCCTCCACAACAATATTTTCTCCAACAGATTCATCCTCCACATGCATCACTGCATTGTGGAAATCCGGATTAAATTCTTTTCCAACAGCTTCGATCGGTTCTACTCCCATGCCTTCCATTGTAGTGGTAAACTGTTTGTAGATCTTCTGCATTCCCTCTGCAAATGGATCATCTTCCGGAGCCTGTGCAAGGCCTCTTTCAAAGTTATCTACAACCGGAAGGATCTTCTCGATGATATCCTTTGCTCCGATCACATACATGCTGGATTTTTCTTTTTCCGTACGTTTACGGAAGTTATCAAACTCAGCCATGTTACGCTTCAGTCTGTCAGTCAGATCTTCAATCTGCTGTTCCAGCTTATTGTCTTTTTTCTTTTTGCCAAAGAAAGAATTTTTTCCTTTGGTTTCTTTATCAGATTCCTTATCGTCTTCAGCTGCACTCTCGGTTTCCTCTGTGGTTTCCGTTCCTGCGGTTGCCTCCGGCGATTCTTCTACTGGTTCTGTAACAGGTTCTGTTTCCGGAAGGTCTTTCTCTGTTTCTTCCTGTACGCCAGCTTCTTTTTTATTTGTTTCTGACACGTTCTTTCTACCGCCTTTCCAGTCTGACAGCTAACTGTCTTGATTACTTTTATTTTTTTTGAATACCTCATCGAGTTCGACCTTGAGAGTCTTCAGACTATTTACTACATTTTCATAATCCATTCGTTTCGGTCCTACGATACCGATTGTTCCATGCATGCCCTCTCCCAGTTCATAAGTTGCAGTAACAACACTGCAATCTTTCATGGTAGAAATTGGAAGTTCATCTCCGATATACACCTGAACACCGGTATTGTCATCTGCCATTCGCTCCTTGACCAAATCAACCAACTGCTGTTTCTCTTCAAAAGTAGAAATCAGCTCAGTGGCTTTGGTCTTATCCGACAGTTCCGGATATTTAAAGAAGTTCGTTGCACCGGACGTATAGATTTCCAGATCGTCTTCATCGACATGAATGGTTGCTGCAACTGCATCCAGCACTCTTGCTACCAGTCCACTGTGGATTCCTGCCTGTTCTTTCAGTCTGGCAATCATGCCCAGATTAATGTCCTGTATCGGCAGGCCATTCAGATTGGTATTAAGAAGAAGGTTCAGCTTCAGAAGTGTCTCATCATCCATTTCTTCATCCAGATCAATGATCTGATTACGGATGACATTTCCTTCGCAGACAACCACAGCTACTAACTGCAGCTCATTGACACGGGACAGCTGAATAAATTTCAATTTATTGCCGCTGTACTGAGGAACTGAAACCATCGTCGCGTAATTGGTATTGGAAGCCAGGACACGTGCTACATTCTTAAGCACTTTTTCCATTTTATCGGTCTTCTCAATCATCAGATTACGGATTTCTGCAATTTCATCTTCCTTTTCTCTCATCAATTCATCCACATAAAGCCGATAGCCTTTATCAGAAGGGATTCTTCCTGCCGATGTATGTGGCTGAACGATGTAGCCCATGTCTGTCAGGTCAGACATTTCATTTCGGATCGTTGCTGAGCTGACATTCAGGTCTGCATCCTTGGATATTGTCCTGGATCCTACCGGTTCGCCCGTTTCCATGTATGTCTTGATGATCGCTTTCAGAATTCTTTTCTTACGATCCGTCAATTGTTCATCCATGTTCTCAGCTCCTTTCCTATTAGTCTGTTAGCACTCATTAATGAAGAGTGCTAACATCTATACTGTTAAGATAGCACTGTCGTAATTGTTTGTCAACATCTAATTTATATTTTTTAAAAAAATCGAAAAAAATCACAGTACGGACACAAATCGGGAAAATCTACCTTTCCACTCTGTTACTTTGTGTCAAAAGTACTGTGATTATGTGAATTTCTGTTCTTAATTTATTATGAATGCATTTTTTAATATGCTTCGTTTACTTTCTCAGATTCCACTTTTACGGATAGCTTCTACAACTTCGCGGATTTTTTCCGGTGGCAGGACGAGAGCGAAACGTACATATCCTTCACCATGCGGTCCAAAGCTTGCACCAGGAGTCACAATAACACCGGCTTTTTCCATCAGTTCCATGCAGAATGCCATACTGTCTGTACGTTCTCCCGGGATTCTTGCCCATACGAACATCGTTCCCTTGCCATTCGGAAGGTCCCATCCGATTTCACGAAGGCCATTACAGAGTGCATCTCTTCTTTCCTGATACATTCTGCACTGCTCCTGCACACTTTCCAGTGGGCCATTCAATGCTGCGATCGCTGCCTTCTGAATTGGCAGAAACATTCCAAAATCGATCTGGCTTCTCAGCTTGCGAAGTGCCGCGATCACATCTGGACGCCCAACCAGAAAACTGATTCTTGCTCCTGTCACATTGAAGGATTTCGAAAGGCTGAAAAATTCCACGCCGATTTCTTTCGCTCCTTCTGTTGCAAGGAAACTTCCGCCATGTGCTCCGTCAAAGATGATATCACTGTATGCGTTGTCATGAATGATCAAAATATCATATTTCTTCGCAAAGGCAATGATTTCTTCATATAATCCCGGTGTTGCAATGCTTCCTACCGGATTGGAGGGCAGAGAAACTACCATGTATTTCGCTTTCTTTGCAACTTCTTCCGGAATATCCTTTACATATGGAAGAAAGTCGTGTTCTGCCACCAGCGGATAATAGTATGGCACTGCGCCTGCCATCAGACTGCCTGCTGCAAATACCGGATAACATGGATCTGGAAGAAGAACAACATCTCCCTCATCGCAAAGTGCCATTCCAAGATGTCCCATACCTTCCTGACTGCCGTAAACAGTCATAACCATATCCGGTGTCAGATTCACATCAAAACGTTTCTTATAATAAGTACATACTGCTTCCAGAAGTTCTGGCAGATCACGAAGACTGTACTTCCAGTTATTGTCATCCATTGCCGCAGCAGCAAGTGCCTTCTTAATATGTTCCGGTGTCTTAAAATCCGGAGTTCCCACACTCATATTATAAATTTTCATGCCCTGTGCTTCCAGTTCCATACGTCTGTTATTCAGGGCTGCAAAGATTTCTTCTCCAAATCTGTCTAATCTTTTGGAAAACTGCATATCGATTACCTCTTTCGTTTAGTGCTTGTTCCATTTTAGCACTCTCTCCATTACTGTACAAGAGTAAAGTAAAACTTTTTACAGACAGGGGGAATTTCTCTTTGAGCTTATAAACTTTTTCTATTCATCCATTTCATCGAGGCTTTTCTTCAATTCGATCATCTTGTCACGCAACTCTGCCGCCTGCTCAAAGTTGAGATCTGCTGCTGCTGCACGCATCTGTTTCTCCACCTGACCTATCAGCTTCGTCAGTTCTTTTCTTGTCATGGACTCCGGATCTTTCTTAAGCTTGTCTTCCGTCTCGGCGACTGCCTTGGAAACCGTGATCAGATCACGAACTGCTTTCTTGATCGTAGTCGGCGTGATTCCATGTTCTTTATTGTAAGCCTCCTGAATCGTTCTTCTTCGTTCTGTCTCCTGAATGGCTTTTCGCATGGAATCTGTCATGACATCTGCATACATGATAACATGCCCCTCACTGTTACGGGCCGCACGTCCAATCGTCTGGATCAGAGAAACTTCTGAACGCAGGAATCCTTCTTTATCCGCATCAAGAATTGCAACCAGTGTAATCTCCGGAATATCCAGTCCTTCTCGCAAAAGATTGATACCAACCAGCACATCAAAGACATCCAGACGCATGTCACGAATGATTTCTGCACGTTCCAAAGTATCAATATCCGAATGCAGATAACGAACACGGATGCCGACATCTTTCATGTAATCGGTCAGATCTTCTGCCATTCGTTTTGTCAAAGTTGTGATCAAAATCTTATGACCTTTATCGACTTCTTTATTTACTTCACTGATCAGATCATCAATCTGTCCTTCCACCGGACGAACTTCTACTTTCGGATCCAGAAGCCCAGTCGGACGAATAATCTGTTCTGCACGAAGAAGTTCATGTTCTGCTTCATACTGTCCTGGTGTCGCAGAAACAAACATAACCTGATCGAGTTTATTTTCAAATTCCGTAAAGCTCAATGGCCGGTTATCCTTCGCTGACGGCAGGCGGAAGCCATAATCTACCAGTGTCTGCTTACGGCTCTGGTCACCTGCATACATTCCTCCAACCTGTGATACAGTCTTATGAGACTCATCTATAATAAGAAGGAAGTCATCTTTAAAGTAGTCCATCAGAGTATACGGTGGCTGCCCTGGAGCAAGTCCTGTCAGATGTCTGGAGTAGTTCTCAATTCCAGAGCAGAATCCCGTCTCTTTCATCATTTCTACATCAAAATTGGTTCTCTCGGCAATTCGCTGTGCTTCGATCAACTTATCTTCACTTTTAAAATAAGAAACCTGTTCTTTCATTTCTTCAAGGATTGCGTCTGCAGCCTTCTGGATCTGGCTCTGTGGAACAACATAATGAGATGCCGGAAAAATCGCCGCATGTTTCAGTTCATTGTGAATCTCACCGGTCAACACATCTACTTCTGTAATTCGATCAATCTCATCTCCAAAGAATTCCACACGAATTGCCCGGTCAGAATAGTTGGCCGGGAAGATTTCCAGCACATCTCCACGTACCCGGAACGTACCACGATGGAAATCCATTTCATTACGGTTATACTGAATATCGATCAGTTCTTTGATTACCTCATCCCTGTCTTTCTCCATTCCCGGACGAAGTGAGATCATCATATCAAAGAATTCTTCCGGTGCACCCAGGCCATAGATACAGGATACAGAGGAAACCACAATAACATCTTTCCGTTCACAGAGAGCCGCTGTTGCAGAAAGACGGAGTTTATCGATTTCATCGTTCGTGGAAGCATCTTTTGCTATATAAGTATCCGTAGATGGAACGTATGCCTCCGGCTGGTAATAATCATAATAGGAAACAAAGTATTCCACTGCGTTCTCAGGGAAGAATTCCTTCATCTCACCGTAGAGCTGTGCTGCCAGTGTTTTATTGTGCGCAAGTACCAAAGTTGGCTTGTTTAACTGGGCGATGACGTTCGCCATGGTGAAGGTCTTACCGGAACCTGTGACACCCAGCAAAGTCTCGAACTGGTTGCCTTCTTTAAAGCCTTTGACCAGTTTTTCGATTGCCTGTGGCTGGTCGCCGGTGGGTTGGTATTCGGAGTGAAGTTTGAAGATTTGTTGTGAATTCTGCACAAAAGCACCTCCTGGTTTTATATCAAAAAAGTTCGTCTAAATTGTTATGAGCCAAACAAACTGAAAGTCATATCAATATGCCGCTATTTGATTATACACGCTTATAAATTATTGGTTCATCATATCCAAAAGTTCTCTTCCCATTAACTTCCATGCTTTCCGATACTTCCAGAAAATTGTTGGAAAACTTTTCCC
>OLQK01000257.1_pt1 | contig 66219 bp, 65 predicted proteins | sample 1672501 | NCBI WGS metagenome assembly OLQK01 (sample SAMEA3136693, study PRJEB25190) | human gut metagenome | biome: human gut; feature: human-associated habitat; material: faeces | place: Austria | collected 2013
GGACGGCGCATAGTGAGCGAAGCGAACGGTAGCCGACAGTGGCCCCAGGCGCGCCCGCCTCGGCCGGAAGCGACCGCCAACGATTCCCTACTACACGATTCCGAACGCCAAGCACCCAGCATGGATGCAGAACGCAACCACCCACGCGACGGTGCATTGCGCGACAACGAGCTTCGCCGCCGTGCGACCATTCGTCTCCTTTTTCACCGTGGCGATAGCCGCAACGCACGGCGTGTACAGCAGCGTGAACACGAGGAACGCATATGCCGTCGCAGGCGTGAAAATCGTGGGCAGCAAGCTTACATCGCCGCCAAGCAGCACCGTGAGCGTAGACACGACGCTCTCTTTCGCCATAAAGCCCGTGAGCAAAGCCGTCGATGCGCGCCAATCGCCAAAGCCCAACGGCGCGAACAGAGGCGCAAGCACGCCGCCGATGGCCGCAAGCAAGCTGGAATCGGGAGATTCCGCCACAGATAGGCTTGCGTCGAACGTTTGCAGGAACCACACGACGAGCGTCGCGATGAACACGACCGTGAACGCCTTCTGAATGAATCCCTTCGCCTTATCCCACACAAGGCGCGCCACGCTCTTCGCGCTCGGAAGGCGATAATTCGGCAACTCCATCACGAACGGCACGGGCTCGCCGTGGAATTCCAACCGCTTCAACGCGAGCGCATATAGCACGCCCACCACCATGCCAAGCAGGTACAACGACAGCACTACCCACCCGCGCGCGGCGGGCTCGAACAGCGCGGCCGCGATGAAGCCGTAAATCGGCAGCTTTGCCGAGCAGCTCATGAACGGCACGAGCAAAATCGTCATTTTGCGGTCGCGCTCGCTCGAGAGGGTGCGCGCCGACATAATGGCCGGAACCGAGCAGCCAAAGCCCATGAGCATCGGCACGAAGCTGCGTCCCGAAAGGCCCAGGCGGCGCAGCGGCTTGTCCATCACGAACGCCACGCGGGCCATGTAGCCCGAGTCTTCCAAAATCGACAGGAAGAAAAACAGCGTGACAATCGTCGGCAGAAAGCCGATAACAGCGCCCACGCCACCGCACACGCCATCGGTCACGAGTGAGCACAACATGGGCGCCACCTCGGCCGCCGCAAGTGCGTCGCCAATCGCGGCAATCGCCACGTCGATGCCCTGCTGGAGCCAATCGGACAAAAATGCTCCAAGCCAGCTGAATGTCATAAGGAATACGAATGCCATAATCAAAATGAAGCACGGAATGGCCGTGAATCGCCCCGTAAGGATGCGGTCCGCGGAAACCGAGCGCTTATGCTCGCGGCTTTCATGCGGGCGCACTACTGTAGTGGCGCACAGGCGCTCGATGAACGAGAACCGCATATTGGCCATCGCGGCCTCGCGATCGAGTCCGCCTTCACGTTCGAGCGCGTCTACGAGCTGGTTCAACGCGGCATTTTCCGCCGCAGGCAGCGCGAGCGAGCGCTCGATAAGCGGGTCGCCCTCGACCATTTTCGTCGCGGCGAATCGAAGCGGCAGCCCCGCCTTGCGCGCCGCCGGCTCAAGCACGTGCATGAGCGCGTGAATGCAACGGTGCACCTCGCCAAGTGGATCGCCCTCAGCCGTGTCGGCCGGGCAGAAATCGACGCGTTTGGGCACCTCTCGATTCAGCGCGACATGCATCGCATGATCGACGAGCTCGTCGATGCCTTCATTCTTTACCGCGGAAATGGGCACCACGGGAATGCCGAGCGCGGCCTCAAGTTCGTTGATGCGCACCGAACCGCCATTGGCGCGAAGCTCGTCCATCATGTTCAGCGCAAGCACCATGGGAATATTGAGCTCCATGAGCTGCAGCGTAAGATAGAGGTTTCGCTCGATATTGGTCGCGTCAACGATGTTGATAATGGCTGTGGGCGCATCGTCGATAAGAAAATCGCGCGTAACGACTTCCTCATTCGAATACGGCGACAGCGAATAGACGCCCGGAAGGTCGACCACGGTCGCCTCGGGATGGCGCCGCAGCTGGCCTTCCTTTTTGTCGACCGTCACACCCGGGAAATTGCCCACATGCTGGTTCGCGCCCGTGAGCTGGTTGAAGAGCGTAGTTTTGCCGCAGTTCTGGTTGCCCGCCAAGGCGAACGTTATAGGTTGTCCCTTCGCGATGGGCTCACCCACATTGCGAACGCCCTCGTCGCCCGCAGCGCCCGCCTCGCCAATGCCCGGATGCCCGGCGGCAACCACCGGCGCAATGGACGCGGCACCATACGAAGGCGCGGGGAGCTCGTCGACGGGCGCTATCGCCACCTGTTGGGCATCGGAAACGCGCAGGGTAAGCTCGTAGCCGCGCAGCTCAACTTGCAACGGGTCGCCCATGGGCGCCACTTTGCGCAACCGCACGCCGACACCAGGCGTTAGCCCCATATCGAGCAGATGGCGCCGCAGCTCGCCCGACCCATTGACCCCATCGATTATCGCGCACGCGCCCACCTCGAGCGCATCGAGCGTCATGCTCGCCTTGCCGTTTTCGCCCACGTTCAACATCTCCTGCTTTTCGTTAACGTAGGGTATCTTCACGCACGACAATCGAGTAACGCAAGGGTGACTTGCGGTTTGTGAAGAGGGTCGGAAAATCCCCAAATAATGGAACCGAATCCGATGATTTTGCGAAAGAAAAACGATTCCAACTTGAGCTGCACCCGGAACGAGCTCTTCCCTCAATCACGCAAATCCCCTATCCCGCATGATTTCAGAACGAGGAAAGGCCTGCACCACGGCGTCTCCATATTTGCGCCGCTCGCCGGCGATAAGCGACCGCGCACGCATATAATTGCCCGAAACGCTTCGCACCACACAGGACAGAAAGGGTCGCGCATGTCCAAGCCAATCAATGATCGCAAAGTTGCCATTATCGGATGCGGGTTCGTAGGATCGTCAAGCGCATTCGCGCTCATGCAGGGCGGCCTGTTCAGCGAAATCGTGCTCGTCGATGTCGATCGAAACCGCGCCGAAGGCGAGGCGCTCGACATTAGCCACGGCATGCCGTTCGCCCACCCCTGCAAAATCTACGCGGGCGATTACAACGACATCGACGACGCCGCGATTATCGTGATTACCGCCGGCGCGAATCAGAAGCCCGGCGAGACACGTCTTGACCTGGTCCAAAAGAACGTCGCCATTTTCAAAACGATCATTCCCCAAATCAGCAAGCGCAATTACCAGGGAATCATTTTGGTGGTCAGCAACCCAGTCGATATTCTGACGTACGTCACGCTGAAGCTTTCAGGCATGCCGGCGACCCGCGTTCTCGGCAGCGGCACCGTGCTCGACTCGGCGCGCTTCAAATACATCCTCGGCGAGCACCTGAGCGTCGACCCGCGCAACGTGCATGCGCGCATCGTGGGCGAGCACGGCGATTCCGAGGTCGCCGTATGGTCGACCGCGAACATCTCGGGCATTCCGATCCACGATTTCTGCGAGCTTCGCGGCCATTACGACCATGAAGCGGCCATGAAACGCATCGCAGAAGACGTGAAGAACTCCGCATACGAAATCATCGAGAAAAAGCATGCGACGTATTACGGCATCGCGATGACGGTGAAGCGTATTTGCGAAGCCATTGCGCGCGATGAGAAGACCATCATTCCCGTATCGAATTACCAGAATGGCGAATATGGGCTGGACGACGTGGTGCTTTCCATGCCCGCCATCGTGGGCCGCGGCGGCGTCGAGTACAAAGTGCCCGCACCGTTCAACGCGCAAGAGCTCGCCCAGCTGCATGAATCGGCGAAAACGATGAAAGAAGTCATCGAAACGCTGGACTTGTAGGCCTTCATTGATGCATGGGGCAGGCTCGTTGCGCTCCATGCATCCGCCTATCTCACTGCCCGCCGGCTCTCCTGCTCGCCTGCCTCACCTGTGATAACCTCGCGTTTTCGTTGCAGGCGTTGCCTGTTTGTCAAATCGTCGCAAAGTTTCCTCCAAGCATCTCGCGTATGCTTGGAGGCATGATGATTGAAATGATACAGAACGCAGATTTGTCCATTCTGCACGCCATTCAAGGGGCAGCAAGCCCCGCCTTGGACACATTCATGGTCGGCTTTACCACGCTCGGCGAATTTGGCGCGCTATGGGCGATCGTCGGCGCAATCATGATCGCCCTCAACAAGCACCGAACGTTCGGCATCGCCATTTTCGTGGCAATCGCGCTCGCGTTCGTCATTGGCGACATCGGACTGAAAAACGTCATCGAGCGCCCGAGGCCTTTCCTGGTCGACCCCGTGCTCACAACATCGCTCATATCGCTACCTGACAGCTTCTCGTGCCCATCGGGCCATTCGTCGACCTCGTTCGCGGCCGCAACCGTGATATGCCTGGCGCCGCTCGCACATCGTTGGCTGAAGCCCATCGCCATGGCGACAGCTGCGGCAATCGCGTTCTCGCGCCTGTATCTGGCCGTGCACAACCCCACCGACGTAGTGCTGGGCGCACTGCTCGGAATCGCATGCGGATGCATCGCTGTTTGCATCGTGAATACAATCGAATCGCGTAGGAAAGGCCGCCAGGCCTAAACGAGCCATAAAGAAAGAAGGGCGCCGCTCGCAGCAAACGAACGGCGCCCTTCGTATAAGAGGTCTCAATGCATTAGAAACCCCACATCTTCACTTCGGGCTCAAGTTCAACCCCGAATTCTTCTTTCACGCGCGCTTGCACATCGGCAATGAGCTGGCGCACGTCAGCAGCGGTGGCACCCCCGGCATTAACCACAAACCCTGTATGCTTTTCTGACACCTGTGCGCCGCCGACCTTATAGCCACGCAAGCCGGCATCTTGAATGAGCTTGCCTGCGAAATAGCCCTCGGGGCGCTTGAAGGTCGAGCCGGCGCTCGGCATTTCAAGCGGCTGCTTTTCTACGCGACGCGCGTGGAAATCATCCATGCGCGCCTGAATTTCGGCTTGCGCATCGAACGAAAGCTCAAGCGTGGCTTCAACCACCACATAGCCCGCATCGGCCATCATAGAATGGCGATAGTCCCATTGTGCCTGTTCACGCGTTACTTCAACGATTTCGCCTTCGGGCGAGACGCATTTTAGCGACACAGCCGCCGCAGAGAAATCACCTACATAGGCGCCAGCGTTCATAATGGCGGCGCCGCCAATGGTTCCCGGAATGCCCTCGGCGAATTCGTAGCCCGCAAGGCCCGCCGCGCACGCAGCTTCGGCAACCGACAAATTAGTGGCGCCCGCCTGTGCGATCACGCGATTGCCTTCAACGCGAACCGCATTCAAATTTTCCGCCAAACGCATTACGACGCATGCGAGGCCCCCATCGGCAATAAGCAAATCGCTTCCTAAGCCAATGACGCGCATCGGGGCTTCGGCAGCACCGCATACGCGAACCACCTCGGCAACCTGTTCGGGCGAGCGAGGCGACACCATGACCGCCGCAGGGCCGCCAATGCGAAACGTTACATGCGCGGCCATAGGCTCACCGACGCTCACATTTTCGGTACCAACGATTTCACAAAGCGTATCGAGAAGCGCCTGGCTCGGCATCCATTTCTGTTCGGGCATACGAACCTCCTTGTCGAGGGTGCGTCCACTTCTTCTAAGGGCGCGTCTTTAAGCGCGCAACCAACTGTTCAACATTCGCAAATCATTGTAGCGGCATTGGCGCAGGCGCGCCGAAGTTCGCCGAAAACGCACCGCCAGATGCTGCACCTGTTAAACGCTACGAGCGTTTAACAGGTTCCACGAGCACTTAACACCTCTCGCAAACTTTTTCGGATTTCTTATTGACACCGCAAAAAGCGCAGCGGTATAGTCCCTGCCAACGAAATACCAATCTTCAGGGCGGGGTGAAATTCCCCACCGGTGGTTATAGCCCACGAACCGCAAGGTTGATTCGGTGAAACTCCGAAGCCGACAGTACAGTCTGGATGAAAGAAGATTGCACCACGCGGCAGCATGCCGCGCACCAGTGCATTTGCAAGCCCTGAAACGTTCGCGTTTCAGGGCTTTTTGCATTGGCGGGATTTCGGGAGTTTGGACTCGCGAGAGCCGAGCGACGCCGGGCGTCCATCGCCCACCCGCTCCAAGCCCACGCAAGTCGATCGGCCACCGATTTCGACATCATGCGCATCAGCGCTCGCATGGCGGAAATCGTAAGCCGCAACCTCCTTCCTTCTGCAAACGCCCTGATACGAGGCATAAGCAGGAGGCAACCGTGGCACACAGCGAAGCCGATATCGAATACATGCGCCGAGCTATTGAGCTCGCGCGCCGCGGCACGGGATTCACGAATCCCAATCCGCTCGTAGGGGCCGTGCTCGTGCGCGATGGCGAAATTATCGCGGAAGGCTGGCACGCACGCTGCGGCGATCTTCATGCGGAGCGCGCCGCTCTTGCCAACTGCCGAGCTCGAAACATCTCGCCCGAAGGCGCGACCCTCTACGTAACCCTCGAACCATGCTGCCACACCGGCAAGCAGCCCCCGTGCACCGAAGCCGTCATCGAATCGGGCATCGCGCGCGTCGTCGTAGGGTCGGCTGACCCCAATCCGCTTGTCGCAGGACGAGGCTGCGAACAACTTCGCGCAGCTGACATCACAGTCGACGAGGGCGTTGCGCAAGCGGAATGCGATGCCCTCAACCCCATCTTCTTCCACTTCATCACGCATCGCACGCCTTACGTCACGTTGAAGTACGCCATGACGCTCGATGGCAAAATCGCCACGAAAACCGGCGCATCGCGCTGGATTACCGGCCCCGCTGCACGAGAACGCGTGCATGCCGAACGCCTGAGGCACGCCGCCATCATGGTCGGCATCGGCACCGTGCTCGCCGATGACCCGCAACTCACCTGTCGAATCGAAGGCGGACGAAACCCCTTGCGCGTTATATGCGACTCGCGCCTTCGCACCCCCATAACTTCCGCAATCGCCCAATCTGCCCGCAACGTGCCGACGATTATCGCGTGCGCTCCCAACGCATCAGGCGAGCGCACCTCAAAGCTCGAGGAGACAGGCTGCGAAATCATGCGCACCCCCGAGCACGACGGACGCATCGATTTGCGGCAGCTTATGGCCGCCCTTGGAAAACGCGGCATCGACAGCGTATTCATCGAAGGCGGCGCCACGCTCGCCGCATGCGCCCTCGAGGCCGGCATCGTAAACCACGTGCAGGCGTTTATTGCGCCGAAAATTTTCGCAGGCGTCGGCGCGCCTTCCCCGCTTGGCGGCACGGGAGTCGAAACGCCCAACCAGGCATGGACGCTTTCCGCGACCACTATCGAGAGGCTTGGCGATGACGTGCTTATCGAAGGAGACGTTGTATCTGCCGAAAACGCCGCGCCAAAGGAGGACGCATGTTCACAGGACTAGTCGAAACCGTGGGCCGCGTGCGTTCCATCAAACGCGGCGCGGCAAGCTCGGTGCTCTCCATCGAAGCGCCAGCGATTATGCAAGGCGTGTGCATTGGCGACAGCATCGCCACCAATGGCGTATGCCTCACCGCAACGCGCGTAGACGATGTGGGCTTTTGCGCCGACGTGATGCACGAAACGCTGCGGCGATCGTCGCTCGGTGCGCTGAGCGCTGGCAGCGCCGTGAACCTCGAGCGCGCCATGCCGGCCAATGGCCGCTTCGGCGGACACATCGTGTCGGGGCACATCGACGGCACGGGGCGCATCACCTCCACGCGGCGCGACGACGTTGCCGTGTGGTACGACATCGAGGCGCCCGAAGCCATCATCCGCTACGTCGTTGAAAAAGGCTCCATCGCCATTGACGGCGTCAGCCTCACCGTGGCGCGCGTTTCCGAAAACGGCTTCTCGATTTCGATGATTCCCCACACCGCCGACGTAACCGCGCTTGGACGCAAACGGGCGGGAGACATCGTGAATTTGGAATGCGACATCATCGGCAAATATGTCGAAAGGCTTCTTTCCTCGGGCCGCGCAAGCCCCGTCACTAAACCGCACACGTCCGATTGCGCGAGCAAAGCGCAATCGACGCTCACCACCGAATTCCTTGCAAGCAACGGCTTCTTCTAAACCCGTCACACTGCTTCGGCATACCGAAAGGAACCTCCCATGATCGAATACTCCACCATCGAACACGCGCTCGATGAGCTGCGCGCCGGCCGCCTCATCATGTGCACCGACGACCCCGAGCGCGAAAACGAAGGCGACCTCATTTGCGCGGCGCAATTCGCCACCACCGAGAACATCAACTTCATGGCAACCCACGCCAAAGGCCTCATTTGCATGCCCATGAACGACGAGTACATCGCCAAGCTCGCCCTGCCGCAGATGGTCGCCCGCAACACCGACAACCACGAAACGGCCTTCACCGTATCGATCGACCACGTCGACACGACCACGGGCATTTCCGCCGCCGAGCGATCGATTACGGCCATGAAGTGCGTCGACCCCGACGCCCAGCCGCAAGATTTCCGCCGTCCGGGACACATGTTTCCCCTGCTCGCCAAAGCGGGCGGCGTGCTCGAGCGCAATGGACACACCGAAGCGACCGTCGATCTGTGCCGCCTCGCTGGCCTTGAGCAGTGCGGCCTGTGCTGCGAAATCATGCGCGACGACGGCACCATGATGCGCGCAAGCGAGCTCGCTGAAAAAGCCAAAGAATGGGGCTTGGCGTTCATCACGATCAAAGACCTGCAAGAATACCGCAAAACGCACGACCACCTGGTCGAGCCCGTCGCGGCGGCCAAAATGCCGACCGCATACGGCACGTTCGTCGCACACGGCTTCCGCAACACGCTCAACGGCGAACACCATGTGGCGCTTGTGAAAGGTAACATCGGCGACGGGGAAAACGTGCTCGTGCGCGTGCATTCGGAATGCCTCACGGGCGATGCATTCGGCTCGCTGCGCTGCGACTGCGGCGAGCAGCTCGCCGCGAGCATGCGCCAGATCGAACAAGAGGGACGTGGCATTGTTTTGTACATGCGCCAGGAAGGCCGCGGCATTGGCCTTCTGAACAAGCTGCGCGCCTACGAGCTGCAGGACCAGGGCATGGACACGCTCGACGCGAATCTTGCGCTTGGATTCCCTGCCGATGCACGCGAGTACTACATCGGCGCCCAAATCTTGCGCGACCTCGGCGTGAAGAGCATGCGACTGCTCACCAATAACCCCGACAAGCTCTACCAGCTTTCGGGCTACGGCCTCACCATCGCCGAGCGCGTACCCATCGAAATCGCCCCCACGGAGTGCGACAAACGTTATTTGGAGACGAAACGCGACCGCATGGGTCACATGCTCACTGTGTAATTGCCGAAGAACCCACAAGCAAGCAACCGCAAAGAAAGGCACCGCATCATGAAACTCTACGAAGGAAAAGTCGTATCGGAAGACATCAAAATCGGCATCGTCGCCGCCCGCTTCAACGAATTCATCGTCTCGAAGCTCGTCTCGGGAGCGCAGGATGCACTCGTGCGCCATGGCGTTGCCGATGAGGACATCGCCCTGGCATGGGTGCCAGGCGCTTTCGAGATTCCGCTGGCAGCAAAGCGCATGGCGGAAAGCGGCAAATACGACGCCGTCATCACCCTGGGCGCTGTGATTCGCGGAGCCACGAGCCACTACGACTTCGTATGCTCCGAGGTTTCCAAGGGCGTGGCGAACGTCGCCCTTGGCGCTGACATCCCCGTGATGTTCGGCGTGCTCACCACCGACACCATCGAGCAGGCGATTGAGCGTGCTGGCACGAAAGCGGGCAACAAGGGAGCCGAGTGCGCGCAGGGCGCCATCGAAATGGTGAACTTGCTTCGCGAAATGGCGTAAAACAGCCAGCCGAGCGTCCAGCTCTAGCAAAACCTATTCGCCCAGCACAATTCCCGAGAATCGGAAGCGCGTTTTCTGCCGTCTCCCCGCCCGCCCTGAGAGGCCTTTGGGGGCGTCGGTGTTCAAATATGATCTTCATTTCAATACGAAACACCGCCAGCGAGGCGCATAGCGAGCATCGCGAGCGGTAGCCGAGCGTGCCCCCGAAAGGCCTCTCAGGGCGGGCGGGGAGACGCGAACGATTTGGCGTAGAAAGAGAACGGACAGCCCTTGCGAGCCGTCCGTTTCGTTTCTTTATTCGTACGAAGCGATAATCGCTTCCGCCACGCGAAGGCCATCGACCGCGGCGCTCATAATGCCGCCTGCATAGCCCGCACCCTCGCCGCACGGGTAAAAGCCGCCCGCGATGGGCTCGCCTTCCGCCGTGTGAGAAGCCGCCGCAACTCCAGCCGACTCGTCGGCGATCTTCAAGCCGCAATCGGTCGTTTGCGAGAACAGCGCCTGGCACGTCGCCTTGTCGCGCACGATGCGAACGGGGCTCGAGCTGCGCGTTTCGACGCCCGTAAGCACGGCATTCGGGTCGCTAAAGCCGCGAATACGCCCATTGAACAAGGGAATCGCCGCATGCAGCGAGCGCGCCACGAAGGGCGGCAGCACCTGATTCAAATCGACCCACTCAACACCTCGAGCATACGTAGGTTCGACCTCGAGCCTCGAGCGATGCTCGCTCTGGCTGCGGTTGAACTTCCCTGCCGAAGCCATGAAATCGCCCACGCGCTGAGCCGGCGCCTTGTAGCTTTCGCCGGCCGCTCGATATGCTGCCGTTTCCATGCGACGCTGAAGCTTCACACCTGCCAACACGTCATCGCCACGCAAGTCGCGGTCTTCGACGTTCACGAGCAATGCCGCATTCGCGTTGCGCCCGTTGCGAGCATGGCGGCTCGCACCGTTCACTACAACGCCACCCAGCTCAGACGCCGAGCACATTACCTCGCCGCCCGGGCACATGCAAAACGTGTACACGCTGCGGTCGTTGCGCAAATGCACCGCCATTTTGTAGTCGGCCGCGCCAAGCGCCGGATGGCCCGCCGCATTGCCGTATTGCGCCTTATCGATGAGCTTCTGGGGATGCTCGATTCGCACGCCCACCGCAAACGGCTTGCGTTCCATGAGCAAGCCCGCATTGCGTACGCGGTCGAACACGTCGCGCGCCGAATGGCCGCACGCGAGAACTACATCGCTTGTCGGCAGAACGAATTTCTCACGCGTTCCGTCTTCTTGGCGCTGGGAGCCGCGCACGGCCACAATGCGGCCGTCCTCGAATTCCATGCCTTCAAAACGCGCGCCGAAACGCACCTCGCCGCCCCACGCGATAATTTGCTCGCGCATGGTTTTCACGACATTCACGAGCTTGTCGGTACCAATGTGCGGCTTGCCTTCCCAAAGAATCTCTTCAGGGGCGCCCGCCTGCGCGAAAATATGCAGCACGTCGCGGCAACGAGGATTCTTGATGTTCGTGGTGAGCTTGCCATCGGAAAACGTGCCCGCGCCACCCTCGCCGAACTGCACGTTCGATTCGGGGTTCAAAGCGCCGCCTTCTTTGAAGGAATTGACGGAAGCCATGCGCGCATCGACGTCTTCACCGCGCTCGAGCACGATGGGCGCCGCGCCCGACTTCGCAAGAGCCCATGCCGCGAACAAGCCCGCAGGGCCCATGCCCACCACGATGGGACGAGCGTCGCCCCCAAGCCATTCGCCAACGCGATAGCCCTCATAGGGAACATGGCGCTTGACCTGGATTTTCGTTTTTGTTCGCTTGCCTGCCAGGGTTTCTTCGATTTCCTGATCGGCCACTTCAAAAACAAACGACGCCGTGAAATGGACGTCGTTTTTACGACGCGCATCAACCGAAAGTTTCGAGAACTTCCACGAAGTGATATCTGCATAGCGAATGCCCAACGCATGGGCGAGCTCCGCCTGAGCCATGCCGGCACAGCTTGGAAGCGCCGCGTCGAGCGGCAGGTACACATTGCTTGCTTCGAGCATCGATTACCTTCCTAGATTCAGCTTCGGGCGCCCGTTGGGCCCTTTCCCGCCATTGTTGCCGCCATTGGAACGAGTAGCGCCAGCATTGCTTCGCTGGCCACCCTTGCCGCGCTGGCCGCTGTTCTGGCCTTTGCCACGCTGGTCGCGCGCATCGGCGCCTCGACCGCTCGCCTGGCCGCGGGACGCCCCATCGCGCCCCTTTTCGCCGCCGCGCGCGCCGTCGCCGCGTTTGCCGGCAACACGAAAGCCGCCTTTGCCGCACGAGCGCTGGCCGCCCGAACGCTGGTCGCGACCGCCTTCATGCCCCGAAAGCGTTGAGCGGCGAGCGCGTTGCGCCAAACCTTCGACCGAGCCCAGCGAAAGCCCCTCGAAAGAACCCTCGGGAACATCTTCGACATGGGCCGCGGAAGCGCCCGCAAGCAGGCCGCTCGTCCAAGCCCAATGCAGGTTGTAGCCGCCGCAGCGACCATCAACGTCAAGCGCCTCGCCGCACGCGAAAAGGCCGGCGTGCTCGCGACATTCAAAGGTATGCGCGTCGAAGCATTCCGTCGCGAAACCGCCGCGCGTAACCTGCGCCTGCTTCGGGTCGGCAATGCCGCGCACGGAAAGCCCGAACGACTCGGAAACCATGGCCAAAACCACGGCCTCTTGCTCGGCGATAATAGGCTCGTCGGGATTCAAGCCGCCCGCAACCACCACGGCGCGCGCCACGCGAGAGGGCAAAAGGCCGCTCATCACTTCGGCAGCGGTACGGCTCGGATGCGCCATGGACTGCTCCCAAATGAAATCGACCTTGTCTTGCGGCTCCATATCGGGCAGAAGGTCGAGAAATACCATTTGACCGGGCTCGACATAACGAGACATATCGAATACGGCAATGCCGGAGATGCCCCAATCGCGGAACAGCACTTCGCCGCGCTCTTCGGGGCCCTGATAGCTCGCCTCGAATTCAGGGTCGACCACATCGAGCCAGGCGTCGCGCAAATCTTCGGGGTCTTCATCGAGATACACGCGCGCACGAACGCGAATACCGGAAAGCGCCTTGATGTTCGTCGTGTCGGTCTTCAGTGCCGCAAGCACAGGCGTGCATGCGTGGAACGCAATATCGCTCGGCAGAAGCGTGCGCGAGGGATTGCCGCCCACAGCGCACACAACCGCATCAAAGCCCTCAACGGCATCGTCGGCAAAAGCAACCGCCCAACCGCCGCGCGAAAGAGGTGCTACCGCACGAACCTCGCGATCGCAATGCTCGACAACGCCAGCTTCCTTCATGCCCAAACGCAGCATGTCAAGAACCGTCGCGGCCTTGTTGCTGTAAGGGTAAATGCGGCCTTCGTCTTCCTCGAACGCGAGCACGCCCAAATCTTCGAAGAAAGCCATAACCGATTCGGGCGGCAACACATTCATTGCTTCTTGCACGAATTCGGGATCGTTGTAATCGGAGCTCATGATGTCAGTGTTGCTCATGTTGCAACGGCCGTTGCCTGTCACGAGCAGCTTCTTGCCAACGCGATCGGCTCGTTCATACACATGGGCTTCAGCCCCTTCTCGAGCCGCCGCGATAGCGCATGCCATGCCCGCCGCGCCACCGCCGATAATTGCCACCTTTGGCATACGCTAACCTCGCTTCACGGCATAGGGGCGCGCATCGACGATCTCGCGCGCCTTGATTGATTCGGGAGAGCCGACCTTTGGGCCATGCGCGATGAAGAACTTGCACGTCAGGCAGAATTCCTTCACCACGACTTCGCGATCGACATCGGGATTTTCGAGCATATCGAGCCCCCACGCGGTTTCATGGGTGGGACGATCGCACACCGCGAACTTGCAGTCGCCCGGGCAACGCTCGCCGGGGATATTATGCGGGCAGCGGCTTGCCATTTCCTCGTCGCAACCGCGCGTTTCCCAACAATGCAACGCCATTTCGGCCCCCTTCTTCAAGCCGGCGGCACACGCCACCACGTCTTCTGCAGCCATTTTTCCAGATGCCGCCCGCGCAGATGCCCACAAGCCCCTAAAAACAGCGGAAGGCCACCATACGGTGACCTTATCTTCTTACAAAGCGGCACATTCCCAATAAATGTCAGCGAGAACGGCCCTGGCGAGTCGGATTGGCTTGAGACGATATGAGCAGGACATGAAAACATTGAGAGCCCCTGCTGCATGCGAATCCGTGGATTAGGCCGACAATGTGAGTGTCTAATTCAAAAGTGGCGACCACGCCACAAGCATGGAAAGGGGCTCTCTCATGTTGAATACTACCACCTTCGTCGGCCTCGACGTGCACGCGCGATCCATAAAGGCCGTCGCCCTTGACGCGATGACCGGCGAGGTCCGCTCGGCCACTTTCTCCTACGACGCGGCGGCCGTCGCAGAATGGGTGGGATCCCTCGACCCTGCCGCGAAGTGCGTCTACGAGTCGGGCGTGACCGGGTTCGACCTGCAGAAGAAGCTCACGGCGCTGGGCGTCGACTGCGTCGTCGGCGCGGTCTCGAAGATGATCAAGCCATCGGCTGACCGCAAGAGGAAGAACGACCGCAACGACGCGGAGTTCCTGGCGCGCATGCTGTCGGTCGGCAACGTCGTGGAGGTATGCGTGCCCGACGACGAGTGCGAGGCGGCGCGCGACCTGGTGCGCGCGCTGGACGACGCGCGCGAGGACCTGAAGCGCTGCAAGCAGCGGCTGTCGAAGTTCCTGATGCGGCACGGATACGCGTTCAGCGAGACCACCCCGACCGGCCGCAGGAAGGGCAACTGGACCGCCGCGCACTGGGCGTGGATAAGGTCGATCGAGTTTCCCGAGAAGGCCGACGACGACGTCCTCGCGTACTACGTCGATGCCGTCAGGCAGGCGATGGAGAACAAGAAGAGGCTGGAGAAGCTGGTCGAGGCAGAGGCGTCCAAGCCCCGATGGAAGAAGAGGGTCGACTCGCTGCGCTGCCTGAAGGGCGTCGACGCCATGACGGCCGCCGACATCGTGTTCGAGGCCGGCGAGTTCTCCAGGTTCAAGAACGCCAGGTCGTTCGCCGCTTGGCTCGGGCTCACCCCCTCCGAGCACTCCAGCGGGGAGAGCGCGAGGCAAGGCGGCATCACCAAGGCCGGCAACAAGCACCTGAGAAGGGTTCTCGTCGAGGCCGCGTGGCACTACATAAGCGCCAGCCCGCATCCGAAGGACCTGGCCAAGGGCCAGGCACCCGACCCCGCGGCGAGAAGGCACGCGGCCAAGGGCATCCGAAGACTCGTGAAGAGGCGCGAGGAGATGCTGGGGCGCGGCGTCCACAAGAACAAGGCCAACGTCGCCACCGCCCGCGAGCTCGCGTGCTGGTGCTGGGCGGTAGGCCGCATGATCGAGAACGGCTAGCCTTCGGGAAGGCCGTCCCGACATAGCGCGATCCATCCCATCCTGCGGCCATATCCGAGGCCGTTGGGGCGAACCCCAGGCTCTTTTTCTGCGAGCGCCCAAGGCGCCACCCGCGACACGAGACTGTCGAATCGACCGAGGTAACCCCAGCCGTAGCAACGGATTGCCCAGCGCAGAGATGTGCCACGGGCGGATATTAAACTGCAAAGACGAGCGTCGGAGAGACACGCCGAGGTCGCCGCAGGAGGGTTGAGATAGAGGAAGGGCCTGACCCAGAAAACCTGGGCCAGGCCCGGTTTTGTCTATTGACAATGTCCTGCTCATATTAAAAAGGAGCGACGCGTACTTCGGTACGCGAGCGACGATTGAAAGTCAAGCCGGCCGTCAGGGCCGTTTGCAGCGTCGGCGACTTTCGCCGTTCGACAGAACGGCGAAACCAAACTAGGCAGACACGACCTTGGTGATGCCCGGAATGTGCTCTTTCAGAATGCGCTCAACGCCATTGGCGAGCGTCATCTGACTCATGGGGCAACCGTTGCATGCGCCATGCAGCTGAACGGTGACAACGCCCTCTTCATCAACGTCGACCAGCTGAACGTCGCCGCCGTCGGCCTGAAGCGCCGGGCGAATAAGGTCGAGCACGCGGCTGACTTGGTCTTTATCGATAGCCATAGTAAGCTCCTCACATCGGATGTTCTTGTCTGCGCCATTGTATCGTAAGACGTCAAGGGCCTTGCGACGAAACCTCTTTTCATTCGCTTTTCTTCCCGTGGCGCCATGGGCGCTCGGCCCGCTAAAGCTCTTTCACCCAAAGGCCATGGAGGTTGCAATGCTCGTAGACCTTGACGGGCGCATCCCCTTCGGCAAGCGCAAACGTTGCCACGGGCTTATCGGCCGGCGTGAGAGGCGCGACCTGGTACCCTTTTTCGGTCACGAGCACAATGAGCTGAATGTAATGGGCATCCATCATCGGGTGCTCGACTTCGCCCACCTGCACCTTGACGCTCGATCCATCGATCGCGACGGCAGGCACGTGCTTCTCGAATGCGCCGTCGACAGCGCCTGCAACGAGCTCTTCCATCGGCTCGCCGCAGCACACCAGGGGCACGCCGGGATCGACGACCTTAATCGCGATGTTTCCGCAGTGAGCGCATTTGTACAGTTTGATGTCCATGACTCCCCCTTTTCCCGTAAACGGATTCCGCGTCGCGCTACCGCAAAGGCAGCTTCAACACCTCCATTATGCATCCTTGGGGCACGGCTTGAGCAAACCGTTGCCAACCTGGTTTCACGACGCTGTTTTTAGACGCCTTGTCGTAGCCGAAAAACAGGAAACGCCCTAAGGCTGGCTTATCTCAGAATCAGGAAGGCCCATCTGCGGCTTCTTCGTTTTCCACGCATATATAAGAAAAACAACGCCCGCAACCATAAGCGGAATGGAAAGCGCTTGCCCCATAGTGAACCAATGGGTTCCCAAAAGATAGCCGATTTGGGCATCGGGCTGGCGAATGAACTCGATTGCGAAGCGGAACAAGCCATAGAGCAGCAAAAACGTTCCGAAGAAGGTTCCACGCGGACGCGCCGGAGTTTTACGCGAGAGCGCGAACAGAATAATAAAGAGCACTACGCCCTCAAGCAGTGCTTCGTACAACTGCGAGGGATGGCGCGGCATCGTGCCCGCAGCGCCTCCAAACACCACGCCCCATGGCATATCGGTGGGAGCGCCCCACAGCTCGCCGTTGATGAAGTTCGCGCAACGGCCGAAGAACAGGCCGATGGGCACGCCGACAACGCCCATATCGGCCAACGTGAGAAACGGGATCTTCGTGATTTTCGCCGCGATAACGCCGCCAATGATCACGCCCACAAGTCCCCCGTGGAAACTCATGCCGCCCTCGTTGAACGCAAGAATTTTCTCGGGGTGCTGAAGGTAGTATCCGTCGCCATATACGAGCACATAGCCCAAACGACCACCAAGAATCACGCCGAAAATCACGCAGAAGACCACCGTGAAAAAGGCGTCGTCGTCAATGCGAATCTTCCAACGCTGGGAGAGTTTGGCAATAACGAGAAAGGCGCAAATGAAGCCGGCAACATAGGCCAGTCCGTACCAACGAATTTGCAGCGGCCCCAAAGAAAGCGCCACGGGGTCAATTGCGTGGTAAATGTCGTTGAGCGTCATAGAGGCTCTCCTTCTAAAAACTCGCCCCGCACGAAGGCGGGGCGTGGTTGCGTTTCGCCTATCGACTACGCCACGCTATTCGCGGCAGCAGCGGAACCTTCCGCATCGACGTCAGAATCGCTCGACGCGCTTGAATTCGATTCGTCGCTCGAGGTTGCCGATGCATCCTTTTGCGAAAGAGGCACGATGTTGCCGTCCTCATCGACCGTTTCGTTGCGCGCGGCGAGCACCGTGCGCCAGTCCTTGCCGATGACCACATACACATTCGTGTCGAACGAATAATGCACGGTATCTTGCAGCGTGCGGCCAATGCCAAGGGCGGCCACCACGGCATTAGCGGCGTTTTCCTTATCGGCATCTTCGTACACGACGAGCGTTTCGTCGTACACCTGCATGGAGGTATTGCCCGTATCGGTCACGTTGAAACCTACCTGGCGCAACATGTCGGCCGCCTCGGAAGCCGCGCCCACAACGTCGCCACCGTTGTAAACCGAAACCGTATAGCTGCCCGCATCGATAGAGCCCAACACGTCGGCAGCATCGGCCTGCGGCGTCTCGCCAGCGCGAATGCGATTCATCATTTCCGTAATCGCATCGTCGGCAGGAACTTGATACGTTTTACCGCTCGACTGCGCAGAATACGTAGGCAAAGCAGCAACCTGCATATTCTCGGCCGAAATGGAGCGAATGCTCTCGAGGAATGCCCCGATTACCCTTACGTCCATGTCGGTTTGCACGAGGTTCGCAAGTCCGTCCATGCGCATATAGTAGCCAAACCCACCCTCTACCGAGGTCGCCTTCTGCATAAGGGCCACTGCTACGAGCGCCTGTACCTTGCCACGCGTCTCTTCAGCGTTCACGGCGTAATCATCTGCTCGGCATGCGAAAACCGCTTGCTCGCCGTCGAGAGTCTGCTCGCCTGCAGAAAGCCTCATATCGCCCGCCTGGGCATCGACGATATCTTCGGGAAGATTGACATCAATGCCGCCAAGTTCGTCAACGAGCTGAGCGAAATTCTGCGCATCAATCGTTGCATAATGGGACAGCTTGACGCCCAAGAGGCTGTTCACCGCGCTAACCAGGCCCGCGCTGCCCTCGGAAGCACGAATTTCGCCGAGCGAAGTGCGCGAAGAACCATCGGTTGACACGCGGGTGTTCGAGGGAAGCGAAATCGCATAGGCGGTATTCGCTTCAGGGTCGGTGCGCATAACGACAATCGAATCGGGCGATGCGCCATCTTCTCCATCATCAAAATCGGCGCAGAGCAGCGAATAGGTCGCTTTTCCCTCACCCGAATCGGCAACGAGGGCCGATTTCAGCGAGGAATCGTCGAGCACGAGGCGCGAGTTGATGCCGTTCGCGAAGACAAACGACGCGACGACGCACGCGACGATCACGATAAGCACCGCAAGCGCAGCCACGAGTGCGATCTTGCGCCTTCGGCCCGCAGCAACATTTCGCTCGACATACGAGCGTCGGTTCATGCGCGCCTCGTAGGCAAAGCGGTCCTCGCGCGTCGTGGTGTTCGGCAGCACTTGATGGATTTCGCCGCGCACCGCTGAGCGAGCATAGCGCTGATTCGCGCCCTTGCGATGCCCCACTGAAGGGCGGGGCGCCGACACGTGCGTCTCGATCGTCGATTCGCGCACGCGGCTCGACAGTCGCTTGTAGTTGTAACTCGATGGTTTACGCGACATGCAACACCTGCGCTACCAGTCGATATCGTCTTCGTCGGGAACGCGACGAACGTTCGCGCCCAGGCCCGTGAGCTTGCCCACGTAGTCTTCGTAGCCGCGATCGATGTGATAAATGTTGTGCACCTGCGTTTCGCCTTCAGCAAAAATGCCGGCAAGCACCAAGGCAGCGCCGCAACGCAAATCGGTCGCCTTCACGCTTGCGCCCTGCAAGCTAGGCACGCCTTCGACAACCGCGTGATGATCCTCAATGGTGATCTCGGCGCCCATGCGGCCAATTTCAGCGGCGAACATGAAGCGATTTTCGAAAACATTCTCGGTAATCACGGAATTGCCGTTTGCAACAGAGGCGAGCAGCATGAACTGCGCCTGCAAATCGGTGGGAAACCCAGGATGCGGCAGCGTTTGAATATCGGTAGGCAGAAGAGGACCTTTGCGCGAAACCGTGATGGAGTCATCGCCCACATCGACCGAGCAGCCCATGGCGGACAGCTTCATCAATGCCATGCGCAAGAAGCTCGGATCGATGCCACGAACGGTAACGGGGCCGCCAGTAAGCGCACCGCCCACGAGAAAGGTGCCCGCTTCAATGCGGTCGCCGACCGTGGAATGTTCGCACGGATGCAAGCTGGAAAGCTCCACGCCGTCGATGATGATTTCGGCCGTGCCAGCGCCCGAAATGCGAGCGCCCATGGAATTGAGCATGTTCGCAAGGTCTTCGATTTCGGGCTCACGAGCAGCGTTTTCGATAACGGTTTGGCCCTTCGCCGTCACGGCGCACATCATGGTATTTTCCGTGGCGCCCACGCTGGGGAAATCGAGCGCGACGTACGCGCCGTGCAACCCATTGGGCGTGCTTGCTTCGATATAGCCGTGATCGGTATGGAAATGAACGCCGAGCGCCTCCATGCCTACCATATGCATATCGATTTTACGAGCGCCCAAGTTGCAACCGCCCGGCATGGCAACGCGAGCCTTGCCGAAACGAGCCACCAAGGGGCCAAGAACCGAAATGGATGCGCGCATCTTCGACACGAGCTCATACGGCGTTTCCCATGTATCAACGCCAGCAGTGTCAACATGCAGCGTGTGGCCATCGCGGCGAACGCTGCCGCCAAGGGTCTCGATGACCTTCGACATAACCACAATGTCGGAAATAAGAGGCACGTTATGAATGGCGCTCTCGCCCTGGCCTAAAAGGGCAGCCGCGATAAGCTTGAGGGCCGAATTCTTCGCGCCCGAAATATGTACCTCGCCCGCAAGCGGCGTTCCGCCTTCGACGACGATTTTCTCTTTTGCCATAAGATTACCTCCTCAATCGTTTGCGCCCCCGACGCATCGGCGGCGTATATGCAAGCTATTATTGTCGCACGAACAGAAGCAGCATTAAAGAGACGAAGGCCGAAACAAGAAAACCCCCACTGCACACGCAGCGGGGGTTTGTCACAGTCGACGCCGCGCGAAACCCTCACGGGCACCTTGTCCTTCAGGTCTCGCACGTGGCCATAATCTGCGCAAAAAAATGCCGGCCCGAAGGCCGGCAATGTAAAGGCGTCGGTTTATTCGGCAGCCTCGCCAAGCGCAAAGCGCTTGAAACCGGTGACCTTGATGGAGCCACCGAGCTGCTTGGCAACGGAGTCGACGTACTCGGCAACAGTCTGGTCAGGGTTCTTCACGAACGCCTGCTCTACAAGGCACTGCTCCTTGTAGAACTTCTGCAGACGGCCGGTAGCCATCTTTTCCTGGATAGCCTCGGGCTTGCCAGATTCGGCAGCCTGAGCCTTGTAGATGCCCATCTCATGCTCAACAACAGCAGGATCGACATCTTCGCGAGAGGTCGCGATGGGGTCGACAGCGGCGACCTGCATGGCAACGTCGCGGCCGCACTGAGCAAACTCAGCAGCGGTGGTGTCAACGCCCTCGGTGGCGAAGGAAACCAGAACGCCAATCTTGCCGCCCATGTGGATGTAGGAGCACACAGCGTCGGCCTCGAGCGTGGCGAAGCGAGCGAGCTGGGTGTTCTCGCCCATCACATGGATGCAGTCGGCGACAACGGCCTCGACGGTCTCGCCGTCAACCTCGGAAGCCTTCAGGGCGTCGAGATCGGCAGGCTTGTTGGCAACAGCGGCGCGAGCGATTTTCTCAGCGTAAGCCTTGAACTTCTCGTTCATGCCCACGAAGTCGGTCTCGCAGTTGAGCTCGACGAGAGCGCCCGTCTTGCCGTCCTCAGAAACCAGAGCCATAACGGTGCCCTCGTTGGTGGCGCGGCCGGCCTTCTTGGCGACAGCGGCAAGGCCACGGGTACGCAGAACGTCAACGGCGCCGTCCATGTCGCCGTCGGCCTCGGCGAGGGCCTTCTTGCACTCCATCATGCCTGCGCCGGTCATTTCGCGCAGTTCCTTGACCATGGAAGCGGTGATGTTTGCCATCTTTGCGGTTCCTTTCTCAAGTTCTCTCTTGGAAAAACGGGCCCCGCTTCGCTCTTCAGAAACAGGGCCCGACCTCTACGTATTGGTAGAAAGCACTGGACTTTCGACGTATGCGTAAATTAATTACTCAGCAGCAACTTCGGCGGCGGCTTCAGCAGCCTCGGCCTCGGCGGCCATCTGCTCTTCGATGACGGGAGCGCCCGTAGCGGCGATCACGGCGTCGGCAACAAAGGTGCAGAGCAGGTTGACCGAACGGATAGCGTCGTCGTTGGCGGGAATGCCAAACTCGACGTCGTCGGGGTCGCAGTTGGTGTCGAGGGTGCCCACCACGGGAATGCCAAGACGCTTGGCTTCGTGGATGGCGAGCTGCTCGCGGTTGGTGTCAACGACGAAGATGGCGTCGGGGAGCTTCTTCATGTTGCGGATGCCGTTGAGGTTGGTCTGCAGCTTGGCGAGTTCCTTCTTGAGCAGGATCTGCTCCTTCTTGGGCAGAACCTCCATGCGGCCGTCGGATTCCATGGCCTCGAGCTCTTCCATGCGCTGAACGCGGGAGCGAATGGTCACGAAGTTGGTGAGCATGCCGCCGAGCCAGCGAGCGTTGATGTAAGGCATGCCGCAGCGGTCAGCCTGAGTGGCGATGGCTTCCTGGGCCTGCTTCTTGGTGCCGACGAACAGAACCGTGCCGCCCTTGGCAGCAGTGTTCTCAACGAAGGTGTAAGCCTGGTCGAGACCAACGAGGGTCTGCTTGAGGTCGAGGATGTAGATGTCACCACGGTTGCCGAAGATGTACGGCTTCATCTTGGGGTTCCAACGACGGGTCTGGTGACCGAAGTGAGCGCCTGCTTCGAGCAGGGACTTGACGCTGATTTTCGCCATGTCATTCTCCATTCGTTAAGCGTCTGCCCGAGGTCATCCCCGACACCGCAGCCTTTTTCGGTGGCCACTCGCGGTGCTAGGTCGCTCGGACATGTGAAATATAGAAACCATGGCATTATACGACCTTACAGGCGCAATGCAAGAGAAATCCATAAGGAAGTGGAGATATGCGGACGAAGAGCATCTCATGCCTGAGTATCGGGGCGGATGGGCGCTCTGCCAAGAGCGTACGCACGAGCCGAACAGTCCAGTGGACCGTTCGCGCGAGCTCAGTTATCGCCTCTTGGCAGAGCGCCCATCCGCCCCGATACGACCTACCGCACGGCTAACAGACGCACCCCACTTCGCTCCATGCGATAGCAACCGCCAAAAAGCGCGCTATTTCTTCTTCCCCGCAATAAGACCAGCTCGACGGAACGCCATGTACACGACGTAGCTCGCCGCCACCACAGGCACCATGACGAGGAACAGCACGCGATAACCGAATGCGGGCGCAATCCAGCCAACCAAGAAGGGGCACAGCCCAATAGCCACGTCGAGCAACACGAAATAGGTGGAATTCGCGGCGGTGAGACGATCGTCGGGACAGCGACGCATGGCAAGTACGAGGCCATTGGGCTGCACCGAGCCAACACCTACGCCAGCAAGCGCCGCCGACACAAGGAGCATGGCGCCGTTTTGAGCAAAGCCCATGATGAGCATGCTTGCGCCCAGGCAGGCAAAGCCCAAGGTCATGATGCCTTTATCGCCAGCCGAATCGAACCATCGTCCCGTAAACGGACGCGTCACGAACATGGCAATGGAATACGACACGAAAAAGAAGCTCGCGGCACCTGTAAGCCCCACTTCGGCCGCGTACGGATTGATATAGGTGATAAGGGCGCCATACGCAAGATAGCCCACCGTGATGGCTACCGACACGGGCAACGCACGCACTTCAATGAAATTCGCCAGGCTGAGCTTGTGCGTTTTCGCGGGTTTGCCGGCATCGCCAGATTGTTCGGATACCCCGGCCTTTTCTGCAGCGACAGGCGCTTCCTCTTTATTCACGCTATGCGCCACCTCGGTCGCCCCAGTTGCCTTAGACACTTCCGAACACTGCCTGCGACCAGGCAAAACAACTCCGAGCGCGGCAACATAACCCACAGCGATCATGCCGAGGCACGAGAAGAAAAGCATATCGAAGTCGCCCGCGTTCGAGAACGCCGAACCCATCAGAGGACCAAGCGCCGCGCCGAGCGTGACCGAAAGCATGTAATAGCCCACGCCCTCGCCTTTGCGGGAAAACGGAACAGCGCTGCTCACGATAGACGTGACCGTTGTTTGTGACAGACCGTAAAACGCGCCGTGCAAGAAGCGCAACACGATGAACACGCCAATGGCCGGCACGCGCTCAAAAGCCAAATAGAGAAGCGTGCACGCAACCTCACCCGTCATGCACGCCACAAGCACGCGACCGCGACCGACCTTGTCAATCGCGCCGCCGAAGAACAAGCGCGAGCACAACGCGCCCAAAATGAAGACGCTCGCCGTAAAGCCACCCTCGGTTGCTCCTGCCGCGAATTGCATGGCAGAATAACCCGCCATGGCGACCATAAGCGCGTAATACTGCATATACAGAATAAAGTTCACCGCAAAGCCGGCGATGAAGCGCGGCGTGAAAATGGGCTCATTGAGCTTGTCGGGTTGGACGGTGTTCGATTTCGCAGATGCCTGAGGCATAGACTTGGACTCCTTGGGTAGTTCTTCGTGCGCGATTTCCGCACGTGAACAAGGAGTATCTCGCTGAAATGCGGGCGTTTCGCGAATTTCAGCACACCTTCACGAAACGTGCGAGTTTCCCAAGAGGCCGCTCAAATACAAGAAGGGCCGGGAGGCGCAAGGCTCTCCCGGCCAAAAAACGGCCACGCGGTCGCCACGTTGTCGCGGGCCGATAGGATGGTCAAAACGAGCCGCCGCTGGACGAACAAAGTCAGCGAGCGGAATTCTGGCGAGTGTAGTTCGAGCAAGGCCGAGGCGACGCGTACTTCGGACGCGAGCCATTGAATATGCCCAAACGGCATATTCAATCCCAAACTTCCACGCCCGAGCGGGCGTAGCCAGCTCAGCTGGCTACGAAATACACCGCCGGAATCCCGTGCAGCGTCAAGCAAGTGCGCCGTTCGTTAGAACGGCGCAACATCAGTTCGCGTACATGCTGGCGTAGGGGCGGCTGTTTGCGGGACGCAGACGGAAGAACCCCTCGCCCGTAGCATCGACCGGACCGCCAATTTCTTCGGCGAATTTCTCGTTATATTCGCCAAGCAGGCGCGCAAGCACGCGGCAATCGTGCTCATCGACCGGCTCTTGCACCAGGCCGGCGGGAATATCGCGCTCGTCGAGCACATGCTTCAGGTAAATCACGCCTCCATGCATGCCCGTTGCCAAATACGGGCCCGCCGTGCCCATAAGCACGATCACTCCGCCGGCCATGTATTCGCCCAGAAAGCTGCCGGCGTCTCCACCAATCACGATAGCCGGCGCCTTGTCGCCATACTGCTTCATGTGAATGCCGACGCGCCAACCGCAGCCGTCGCGCACCAAAATGCGACCGCCGCGCATGCCGTAGCCCGCAGCATCGCCCACGCGCCCGTGAATTACGATGTCGCCATCGTTCATGGTGTTGGCAACCTGGTCTTGAGCATTGCCGAAGACCTCGATTTCACCGCCATCCATGTAACACGCCATGTCGTTGCCGGGCACGCCATGAATCTCGAGGCGCTTGCCCACGGGCATGCCGCATCCAAGATAGCGCTGGGCGAACGTTTCACGCAGCTCCACCACGTCGGCATCTTCAAGAGCCGCGCGCACCGCGGCGTTGCCCTCGGTGAAATGTACCGTGCCGAGCGTGACCACCGTTTTGCCGTCGAGCTTTTCAACGACAGGCTCAATCGTGGGAAGGTTTCCGAATTCTGCCATGTTACTCCTCGCCTTCTGCCTTGGGCCAGCCAAGCTCATTGAGCGTCGACGGATAACCGCGATGCATGCGTGCGGCACCTTGCGGGAAATCGATGTTGAGAGGAACACGATCGAACGTATCGGCGGCAAGCGATGCCACAGGCACTCCGTGCTCGATCATCGCCGTATACATGCCCGCATTGTCGGGTCGATTCAGTAGCACGTAGCCCACGAGCTTGCCGTCGCGCATGACGAATTTCACATATTCGTCGCCTTCGACTTCTACGCGAATATCGAAATCGCCATCGGCTGGTGGATTGATGATTCCCGAGGTTAAGAGTGTGATATCGAAGAAATCGACCGCATTCACCGCAAAGCTGCCCTCGTCGGGAAGGGCGCCTGGCACGCCCGCCATGTGCATGGCGGCAATGCGACCCTGACGAACGGCATTGGGCCACAACGCCAAGGGGCGCTCGCTGCCGTCAAGAGTATCGGTCACCTGGGTCACATCGCCCGCAGCGTACACATCGGGCAGGCTCGTTTGCAAATCGGGCCCGCATATAAGGCCTCGACCCTGCTCGGCGCCCGCCTCGACGGCAAGCTTACTCGCCGGGCGCACGCCGACCGCGACGATAACCATATCGCACGCCTCGTCGGAACCATCGGTCAGGCGCACATGCGTCACGCGCTCGCCTTCACCGAGCATCTCGTCAACCGACATGCTGGGATGGCAGAAAATGCCGTGCGGCTCCATAAGACGCGAGACAACCGCGGCACCATCTACGTCGAGCACGGCAGGCAAAATGCGTGGGCTGCGATCGAACACATCGATGCGGTCGGCATGGTGGCTCAGCGCTTCGGCCGCCTTCATGCCAATAAGGCCGCCGCCAATCACCACGACACGGCTTTCACGGCCTTCCGCATGCGCACGCTCGGTTGCTGTGAGCACATCGTCCCAGGCCGCCAACGCATCATCGAGCGTAATGAACGTATGCACGTTCGTGCGGCCCTCCATGCCGGCAATAGGAGGAATGAAGGGGACGGAGCCCGTAGCGAGCAGGCACTTCCCGTAGGAAATCTCTTCTCCGCCCGCAAGCTTCACTTCATGGGCGGAAGCATCGAGCGCCACGACTTCAAACTCAGTGCCAAACAGCGTTTCGATGCCGCGTTTCTCGTAGAAATCGGCCGATTTGTAATCGAGATGTTCACGGTCGGTTTTGCCTTCGAGTAAATACGAGATGAGCGGGCGGCCATAGCAGCGATACGGCTCGTGGGAAACCATGATGATGCTCTTATCCGGCGCAGCTGCAGAGAGGAATTCCGCCGCAGTCACGCCCGCCGCAGAATTGCCAATAATCAAGTAATCACACGTATGGTGCGCCATGCTACATCGCCTCGCTTTCCACGTACATGAGCGCGCGATTCGGGCAGGCCGCAACGCAGCTCGGCTCGCCCGGCGCACCCGCGCCGTCACCGCACAAATCGCACTTCAGCGCAATGGGCTTCACACCCGAAGGAGCCGGAACAACCGTAATGGCGCCGAACGGGCACATGCTCACGCACGTGCGGCAGCCCACGCAACGCGACGGGTCGCTCGTGACCACACCGGTTTCAGGGTCGCGCTGCATGGCGCCCGAGATGCAACCTTCCACGCACTTTGGCTTGGCGCAATGGCGGCAATTCGCCGCGAAGCTCACGATGTTATCGCCCTCGACACGCACGCGGTTGTAGACCTCATCGCCCGCAAGCGTAAACGCCTTCACGATGTTTCCTGGCCACGGCGAATGCTGAGCCTTGCAAGCCACCTCGCAACGGCGGCAATTCACGCACCATTCGGGAATCGCGTAAATCCTCTTCATGCCGATCACTGCTCCCCTGCGTATTTCACGCCCAGAATCTCGAGTTCTTTCTCGTTCAGTCCCACGCCGCGCAGCATAAGTCGATTGCCGCGCAAACTGTCGATGGCATTGATGCCCATGCCGCCCATGAGCTCCTGAACCTCGTGGTTCCACGCGCGGACCAAATTCACCACGCGCTCGGCGCCGATTTCGGGATTGAGGCGCTTCGTGAGGTCGGCGCGCTGCGTGGCGATGCCCCAATTGCACTTGCCGCCCGCACACGCCTGGCACTGATGGCAGCCCAGGGCGATAAGCGCAGAGCTTGCGCAGTACACAGCGTCGGCGCCCAGGGCAACGGCACGCACGATGTCGGCCGAATTGCGAATGGAGCCGGCGGCCACCAGGCTCACGCGGCTACGAATGCCCTCGTCGCGAAGACGCTGGTCAACGCTCGCAAGCGCAAGCTCAATGGGAATGCCCACGTTGTCGCGCGTGCGAGCCGGCGCTGCACCCGTGCCGCCGCGGAAGCCGTCGACGACGATCACGTCGGCGCCCGCGCGTGCCATGCCGCTCGCGATAGCGGCCACGTTGTGGACGGCGGCCACTTTCACCGAAATGGGCTTGGTGTAGTGCGTCGCTTCCTTCAAGCTGAAAATGAGCTGGCGCAAGTCTTCAATGGAGTAGATGTCATGGTGCGGTGCAGGGCTAATAGCATCAGTGCCCTTCGGAATCATGCGGGTGCGGGACACTTCATCGTTGATCTTCTCGCCAGGAAGGTGTCCGCCGATGCCGGGCTTTGCGCCCTGGCCGATTTTAATTTCGATCATCGCCGCGGTTTCGAGGTAGTGCATATCCACGCCGAAACGGCCCGACGCCACCTGCACGATAGCGTGATTGCCATATTTCTCGAGATCTTTATGCAGGCCACCTTCGCCGCAGTTGAAATAGGTGCCCAGCTCCTCGGCCGCCATGGCGAGCGACTTTTGGGCATTCAGAGAAATGGAGCCAAAGCTCATGGCCGAGAACATAATGGGCACGTCGAGCTTGATGCGGGGCGGCATCGGCGAGACCACCTTGCGCTCGCGCTCATTGATGCGCAGCGCCTCGGGACGGCTGCCCAAAAACACACGGGTCTCCATGGGCTCGCGCAGCGGGTCGATGGAAGGATTGGTAACCTGGCTCGCGTTAAGCAGCAGATGGTCCCAGTAAATCGGATAATGCTGGGGGTTGCCCATGGATGAAAGCAGCACAGCGCCGGTTTGCGCCTGCTTGGCGATATCTTGCATGGCGGCAAGGTTCCAGTTGTTCGAACCGTTGCCGACCTGGGGCCAATTCGTAATGGCAAGTGCGTTCGTGGGACACATGACCACGCAACGCTGGCAGTTCACGCACTTCTTGTGATCGGCGACCACACGGCCCAAGTCGGTATCGACCATATGCACCTCGTTAGCGCACTGACGCGCGCACACGCCGCATTGAATGCATTGGTTGGGATCGCGCTCAACCTTATAGCGCGGATACGTGAAATCGAGCATGGCTTAGGCCTCCTTTCGAGTGATGCGCGTTTGCTGGTGGATGTCGGGCTCGTTTTCTGCAGCGGCGTTCTGTTTGGCACGCGCGACCTCGTCGAGCTGCACCACAAACGGCACGCCGCCTTCGATAGAGCGCACATTCTCGACATCGGGGCACACAAGCTCGATGGACGCCTGCTCGCTGGCCAAATACACCATGGAGTCTTTCTCGCCAACCATCAACGCGCGCAACTTCAGGCGGTCGTTGAGCGCCAGCAGGCCCTCTTCCGAACCCAAAATCACCGAGAACGGGCCGTTCACGAGCGCGTCGGAATACACGCAACGCAGTGCCGTTTCGAATTCGGCTTGCTCGGGCGGCATGCGGTCAATGGCATCCCACGAAGGAGCGGCCATGATATGCGCGGCCATTTCCTGAGAGAAACCGTGGCGGCGAACGAGCAGGTCGAACAGATAGGTGATGACTTCGGTGTCGGTCTGCAGCGCGCAGTCGTAACCGAATTGCTCGACGTAGCGACGGTTGGTGTCATAGCTGGAAATCTCGCCATTGTGCACGATCGACCAGTTCAAAAGCGTGAACGGGTGAGCACCGCCCCACCAGCCAGGCGTATTGGTGGGAAAACGCCCATGCGCAGTCCACAGCCAGGCCTTGTATTCGTCGATACGGTAGTACTCGCCGATTTCTTCAGGGTAGCCCACGCCCTTGAACGCGCCCATGTTCTTGCCCGAGCTTGCAACGAACGCTCCATCGATGTGGGCATTAATGTAGAACACGCACTGCATGACGTATTCCTGCTCGTCAAATTCGCCCAGTTCAAGCTCATGGTGCGACGGGTGCGGGGTGAGGAAGTAGCGCCAGGTGTCGGGCGGATTCTTAATCGCCTTCACCGTGGCGGTGGGAATGCGCTCCTGCTTTTCGGAAAGAAAATGCTCGTTGAGATACGCTTCCGTATTCATGCGTGCTTCATGGCTTTCATAAAGCACGTGGAACGCATAGAAGTCGGCATATTCCGGATAGATGCCATACGCGGCGAAGCCTCCGCCCAAGCCATTGCTGCGATCGTGCATGAGCGCGATGGCCTTCAGAATGTCGCGGCCGTCATGGCGCGCGCCAGACTTGTCCATGATACCGGCAATGGCGCATCCGGCGGGAATGCGCACGTCGCCTTCACGCAGGCCGCGGCTGTCAAGCGCGCGTGCGCGGGCTGCCGCCTGCTGCGGCGTTTCAGCATAGTGCATGCTGCACCTCATTTCCCCCATTGGCCCAACCCGGGCAATTCGAGGCGTGGCGGCCTCGTCGCGACGGGCGCGTGGCGATGCGCCGCGCCGCAAGGGCTGGGTAGCGAATGTAGTGTTTTTAGGGTATGGATGCAGCGTTTCACGAACATGACACGCATGTTACAGCGAAGTGTAATGTGTGTTTCAAAGGCGTTAACGCCGCACGAGGAGCACGAAGGTTCGACATACGGCGATAGGAGGAATAGCGAACGCTCGCAGAAGGCGACGGAAAGCGCTACGCGGACGAAAAGGAGCAAGCGCCAGGGGAAGCGGCGAGCGACAGAGCCGAGAGGCCAGGGGCAGACGGCAGCGGCCAAACAGAATGGCAAGCACCAGACGCCAAGCGGCAAATGGCAGACAACGATTGACGGAACCGGGAGATCGGCAGCGAACGGCAGACGACGAGCGGCACGTAACGCAACGTGAGGCAGACGGCAGGCGACGAGCATGCGCAACGACACCGCGTTCCTCCGAATCGTCCATTGCGTCCAAGCAAGGGCGTCGTGACAGAAAATGGCACAATGGGGCCCTTCTGCAAGGTCAATAATTCAAGAAAAGGCGAGTGGCTCACGGCAAGGAATACGTTTTGCCTGATAGGAGGCAACATCGATTTCATGGCGAAGCTCCACCCCGCGAAAAACAGGCCCCCTAGCCGCCATTTCTGGCATAGAAATACAATTCCTATGCAATGAGGCCCCTTTCGCGCATTTCCTGCCACAGGCAGGGTCATGCCTCGGACTAAAAATCGCTCCATGGACAAGAGCCCATCTCGCAAATGCAATCGATATCAAGCAAGAGAACGACCATGGCCCACATGCGCAACGAATGCCCTCACCACAAACAGAGAACGAGCCCCCGCCAGGCCATTGGCCCGATTGGGCTCGTCTCGTATAACAGCGAAACGCTTTCGGAGAATCATTATCGAAAGTGTTTCTGTCTTTTCGAACCTTCTTCCCTTAACGCATTTGCGGCGAAAAGTCGCCACAGACCGCGCGGTGCCGCATCAGTTGCAGCACGTTATTGCTTGCAGCGCTCTTCGACGGGAACGAACTCCACGCCCTCGTAGCCAAAGACGGCAGGGCCAGCCGTGGCCAGACCCTCAGGCGTGCGCCACTGCGGCGCACAAGGAATGCCCAACACAATCGCGCGGCAACCATACTTCAAAGCCTCACCCGTGATAGGCGTGAGCGTTTCGCTATCGAACATGGCGATAAGATCGGGTGCCGTGCACACCACTTCCCCATTGCACTCGGCAATAAGGAATTCGTTCTGGAAACGCACATCGAGCACGCCGCCCTTATAGGCATCCATGCCCTCCAAATGCACCAAGCCACGCGCGAAACCACCGACGGTGCGGCGTTCCACGTCTTCGACCTTGCCGCGGAACAGCTCCACCGCGCCAAGCGTCTCGCGAAGCTCGGAAATGTCATTGGAGCGCTCTTCGCGGGCGCGGCGCAGGATGCGGCCGACGTTTTCGCACAGCGTATACGTGCCGGCCACGCTGTGCGCCTTGGCCTCGGCGCCCGTCATGCCGTAGCACGCGAGCGAAATGTTGCCGCCCATTTCCACCGTAGCGCCGCGGCACAAATCTTCGCCGCACTTATTCGTGGCCGCATGCATGAGCAGCGTATTGCCACGCTCATCGGCCACACCAATGGGACTTGCCGATTGGCCGTACATCGACCACGTCACCATTTGCAATTCAGGGAACGCGCGGCCCATGCCGTCGGCATCGAGCAGCGGAATGTGGCGCTGCGCCGCAGGAAGCATAGGATGCAGCGAGTTCCAGCCGCCCGCTTCAGACGGAATAAGCGCATCGAAGGTATGCCCCACTTCGCGTTCAAGCGCTTCGAGCGCATAGACCGGCTCGGGGCCTGCGGGCACCTTTTCGACGAGCACCGTAGGCGCTCCAAGGCCCATAGACACCGCAACGCGAGCATCATCAGGCAATTCATCGAGCGTGAGCAGCGGAATAGGACCATTGTCGGCCACGCACTGCTTCGCGATGAGAATGCCCACATAGGGGTTGCCACCGCCGCCCGACGCCATAACGGCCGCGCCCATCGCGATGTCTTCAACTTCTTGCTCGCCCAAATATCTCACGGGGCGTTCCTTCCACTCCAGTGCACTGTAGTGCTAAAGTATTTCGATAAAGAATAAGAGTTGGGCCAAGCCCAACTCATCTCGTCCGTCTTGCTTCCAAAAAGCGCATTCGCACCAAAAGCCAGCGAGCATGGGCCCTGGCGAGTGCACTTCGGGCGTTGAAAATGCCTGTGGCATTTTCAATTCCTGCCTATGCGCCCGAGCGGGCGCGCCCAGCTCAGCTGGGCTCAGCGTACTTCGGTACGCGAGCCGCAGCTTGAACCCGAAATGCGCCGCCAGAGCCCAGCGCAGCGCCGACAACTTTCGTCATTCATCAGAACGACGAAAACAATTAAATCTTCAGGTCACCCACAGCCTTCACGCGCACGCGGGTCGCGTTGCCGGGCAAGTAGGCCAAGGGCACGTCTTCCACTTCGACAATCTGAATCGAATCGGGATCGGCTCCGGCCTTGATAGCTTCTTCGGTAGCCAAGCCCTTCGCGACCTCGAGTGTTTCGGCACGGCCGAGCTTGTCGAGCGAGAATACACGCTCGATTTGGCCCGACACCTGAGAAATCGCACTGCCCACAGCGTTGGCTTCGCCGAAATTGTTCGGCTTGAGCACACGAGCTACGCCCTCGAGTTCGCTAGGAACCAGAATGGAGCCGCCGCCAACGAGAATGACATCAATATCGCCCGCGCTCGTCTTCATGCGGTCGACGCAGTTTTCGACCATTTCGGTCATGACGGCCCGAGCCTTCTTCACGAGTTCCGGATCCAAATCGGCCACGAGCGCTGGGTCGCCCACGCCTTCAGCGGCGCCCGCCGCAACCACGATGTCAGTCGCGGTAAGCGTGTGACCGCCGAAGCACAACGCCTCTTTCGTCACGCGATAACCCACCGAATCGGGGCCGACGGTCACGGTGCCGTCTTCGTGCTGGCGCACAATCGAACCGCCGCCAAGGCCAATCGAAATAATGTCAGGCATGCGGAAGTTCGTGCGAACGCCGCCGATTTCCACGGCGAGCATGCTCTCGCGCGGGAAGCCGTGCGTCAAAACGCCCAGGTCGGTGGTGGTACCACCCACGTCGACGACCACGGCGTCTTTCAAGCCCGTCAAAAACGATGCGCCGCGAATGGAGTTTGTGGGACCGCACGCAATGGTGAGAATCGGGTAGCGCATGGCGTATTCGGCGCTCATGAGCGTGCCGTCGTTTTGGCACAGGTACACTTCAGCGTCGGTGATGTCTTCACCCGCAAGAGCCGCGATGAAGCTTTCCGATGTGGTTTTCGCAACGTCGACGAGCGCCGCATTCAAAATGGTGGCGTTTTCGCGTTCAAGCAGACTCACACTGCCGATTTCGCTCGAAATGGAAATGGGGAAATCGTCGCCGAGCGCCTCGCGCATGATGGCCGCGGCACGCGTCTCGTGGCTCGCGTCAACCGGCGAAAACACGCTCGTGATGGCAACGCTGTCGCATTCGCCCTTCACCTGGTTCGCAATGCGGCGCAGCTCGTCCTCATCGAGTGGGGCGATTTCGCGACCGTCGAACTCGTGCCCGCCGCCCACAAGGAACCACTGATCGTTGATAGCCGCGCGCAGCTCTGCTGGCCAATCGATCATAGGCTTGATGGCGCGCGTCGCGGGCGCACCGATGCGAATCACGGCAACGCGATCGAGACGCTTGCGCTCGACGATGGCATTCGTACAGTGCGTCGTGCCGAGCATCGCGTAGCCGATGCGGGAACGATCAACGCCCTCACCGGCAAGCACGGCCTCCATGGCGTTTTCGATGCCGCTCATAACGTCTTCGGTCGTGGGGCTTTTCACGGCCGAGATAAGATTCAGGTTCTCGTCAAGAACAACGGCGTCAGTGTTGGTGCCTCCGACGTCGATGCCAATGCGCCAGTCTTTGTTGGACATCGTGTCTATCCCTTCATATATCTATGCCGATGCGAGCTTGCGTAGCGCGTTGGAACCTGTGGGCTTGTCACTTCCGAAAACGGCCGCTAAACCACTTCGAGAAACGTCAAACCCCAGCACCTTCAACGCGCCAGAACCCCGCTGGCTCATCCAAAAAACCTACTGCTCGTTCACGCTTTCGACAACGCGTTCCTCAACGGGAACGAAATCGATGTCGTAGCCGAAATAACGCGGGCCAGCGATTTCGAGGCCGCGCTCGCTGCGCCAATGCTCATGCACAGGAATGCCAATAACCACGCCACGCGCACCATACTTCATGCCTTCAGTGGTAATGGGCAGCGCGGTTTCAATATCGAGCACGGCGATGAGGTCGGGGGCTGAGCACAGCACCTCGTCGCCCGACTTGGCGAGCAGATGCTCGTTTTGGAAACGCAGCTCGCATTCGCAGCCCGCATAATCGTCGATGCCCGCGAAATGCGCGTAGCCACGCACGAAACCGCCCTCGGTACGACGCGCCACATCATCAAGCTTGCCTCGGAACAGCTCGAATGCGCCGAGCAAATCGAGAATCACCGGCAGCGGATCGACGTTTTGTTCGTGGGCCTCGCGAATGGCACGGCCGATTTGCTCGCAATAGGTCGACGTGCCAGGAATAGAGGCCTTCTTGGCCTGAGCGCCCGTCATGGCGTAGTCGGCCATGAACACGCTGCCGCCCGTAGTAATGGCGGCGTTGCGCGAAAGGCGTTCGGCCCATGCATTGTCGACGGCCTCGACGGTAACCACGTCGCCCTTTTCGTCGCACACCACAGCCGGGCACGCGGGAATGTCAAACAGCGTCCACGTCACATGGCGCAGCTCGGGAAACGCGCGGCCCATGCCGTCACAGTCGACGATGGGCACGCCCTTGGCCGCGGCCACCTGAAACGGCAGAAGGGAGTTCAGGCCGCCCGCTTCGAGCGGCATAATCGCGTCGAATTTACGGCCCAGACGCTTCTCCAGCGCATCAACCGCGCCTACGCCTTCCATGCCGTTGGGAACCTTCTCCACGAGCACCGTGGGCGCACCCAACATGTGCGATGCACAGACGAACGCATCGTCGGGTAATTCGTCGAGCGATATCATTTGGAACGGACCATATTCGTCAATGGCCTGAAGGGCCATGAGCTTGCCGATATACGGGTCGCCGCCGCCACCCGATGCGAGAACCGCGGCACCAACTGCCATATCCTCGACTTCGCGCTTGCCAATAGTGCGCACGATGTTCCCCTTTCCCTGAAACGGCGTTGCCAGGTAGGCTTTTCGCCACAATACACATACGAGCACTCTACCCCATTGGAGCATACAAAGGAATGAGCGACCGGGTGAGCTTTTACAATTTCGTTACGAGCGGCGACGGAACACAATCGATCGCCACCCCCGTGCAATAACGGCGGCTTGTCTACGCGAACGCGAAAACGCATATGAATTCGCTGGAATCCACGAGGCGTTCCCGCTCAAACTCGAGGTGCAAAGATTGGCCGCTCAATAAAAGAATTCCCCCACCATTAACATGCGGGGGAATGGGCGCATCAGGCATATGCTCCCAATTGCGAGAAGGAGGCAAGGACCCGTACGTTACCGCTTCCAACAAGGCGTGCCGGCGACGCGCAGCGTGCAGTTCTGCCTGCAGGCGCACCCATCGCAGCTCGCCTTCACGCCCGAAGCCTCGTCGAGCTTCGCATCGGCATCGAACAGGCCCACGAATGCTGTGACGCTTTTCGCGGGAATGAGCAAATTCGATTCCGTCGCCACCATGCCAAGGCGTTTGTCGGCCGCAAGCACACGCACGATTTCTGGCTGAAGCGCAAGCGGCAAATCGCCATAGCCGGGACTATAACGCCAGTTCGTGCGCATGCCTCGCTTCGCGGCATCGGCAACCACGGTCGCTTCGCACGCATCGGTCACACTTTCCACGAGCGAACTTCCCGCCGCACCGTAAATGGCCGCGTCGAGCGCGCTCTGCGCTTTCCGCCGCGCCATGCCCGCTTCGTTCGCCACGCCAAGCGTGCAAGCCAGAACGGCGCACTCCGCCGCACCTTTCAAATGACGCGCGATGTCGACGCCCTCGAGCACGAGTGAACTGCCCGCAAGCCTCACGCCCCGCTCGCATGTCTCGATGGGAAACGAGCGAAACACGAATCCCGGTCGAGCCTCGCGCTCGCACGCCGCGATGTTCTTGTCGATGCGCACCTCCATCTCGGCATCGAGCGCTTGCCCCGCGTAGCCCAAATAGCGCAGCGCCTCTGCCCTATTAACCCTGTAGTCGGGCAATTTGCAGCCAAGCATTACGCAATCGCGCCCGCGTCACGCAGCGCCTGAACGGCGGCTTGCGCGATATCGGGACGATTCATGGTATAGACATGCAAGCCGTCGACGCCTTCTTTCGAAAGGCCCACGTACTGCTGGCACGCATAATCGATGCCCGCCTGGCGCAGCGCCTTCGGGTCGTCCTCGTAGCGCGCGAGCAGCTTGATGATGGGCGACGGCAAGCTCGCGCCGCACATGAATACCATGCGCTGGATTTGCGCCTTCGAAAGAAACGGCATGATGCCAAACGTGATAGGCACGGTAATGCCCGCCTTGCGCGCGGCATCGAGGAATCGCAGCGCAAGATCGTTATCGAAGAACAGCTGCGTGACGAAGAATTGCGCGCCCGCGTCCTGCTTTTCCTTCAAATGGCGAATGCTCTCGTCGAAATCGAGGCAATCGATATGTCCTTCCGGATACGCCGCCGCGCCTACGCAAAAACCAGCCTCGCGCGCAACGGGAATCAAGTCTTTGGCGAATTTGAAATCTTTCGGAGTCGCTCCCGGCACCGCGTCGCCGCGCAGGGCGAGCACATTTTCGATACCCGCCGCTTTCATCGATGCAAGCACGGAATCGATGCCCGCGCGATCGGCGTTCATGCACGTAAGGTGGGCCATCATGTTCAGGCCGTATTCGTCTTGCGCCATTTTCGCCACGTCGATCGTGCGCGAGGAATTGCCCGACCCTCCCGCTGAATACGTGACGGAGACAAACGACGGCGAAAGCGGCACCAGGCCTCCGATAACCTCGCGGGCTTCTTCCACGGGAAGATCGCCTTTCGGAGGGAAGATTTCAAACGAAACAGACAGCTTCTCGCCACCAAAAACGTCGATGATGTGCATGCGAACTCCTTTGCGCAAAACAGCCCATCGTTTTTGCTTCGACCCACCGCTTCTGCCTTGCCGCTTGGCGATTCATTCCTTATGGCTTACCGCGAATCGCCTCGCGGGTTCGACATCCCAAGCGAAAGCATCGCCATTGGGCGCTTGACGCGAAATCAGCGCAGGCGAAGCGCGCCGCTTGCTTTCGAAATCGAGCAAAATCGAGGGGTCGATGCAAAAAAACTACCAACTTAAGCGATATGGATAATAGCGCTTTATCGCGATGGAGTAATTTGCGGCGGCAAGAAATGCACGAGAAATCGAGCGCCAGCCTTGCGTCCAAAATGCAGCAAACTCGGCATGGACCGTCTCCACGCCGAGTTCGCCTTCTTTTTCATACATTATTCGATGGTTCGGCCTTCACACTGGTCGGTTCGCAACACGCGAAGAATATCGCCCGCGCGCAGCTCTTCCCCACAATCGAACGAATACGTCTCCATCGTGCGATTTGCCACATTAACAGCGCACAGCGTGCCGCCCGCAACGCGCGGATCGGCGCCGGCAAGAACGCCCTCGCGGCGGCGCTCCACATCGTCGGGGCTCGCGTCGTCGGCGGCGTGCCATACCAAACGCGTAGGCTGAATCGTGAACACGCCGCGCCCAGGCGAGAGCACCTCAAGGGTTTCGCCTTCGAAGAAACGATTGCGACACATCACGACCGCCCGATGCGCCTGCGCGGGTGATGCGGCCAGCTCATCGATAAACGAGAGGCTCACGCACCCCCTCTTTTCCGCATAGGGGTCCGACGCGATTGCCTGGCGACGCGCAGCGATTCCAGACTCAGGCCACGACTGAATCTCGGCAGCGTAGCAACCGGGCGCATCCGCCTGGTTGGCGACAACGGCCTGCGGGAACGGGCGCGAGACATTGCCCGCGGCCTCGCCCGTCGCTGGCGACGACGCATCCACCTGCCCACCCGCCGCCAACGAGGGCGCATTCTTCCCGCACGAAACTACGCGAGCGACCATTTGGTAATCGCGCGCATATTCCTTCACGCCCTGGTTTTGACCAGGGGTGCCAAAGTAAAAGCCCGTCGAATACGGACGGTGGCTCGTAGTTTCGAGCTCAGCCTGCCACGCATCGGCAGGCTCACCATCGAGCACATGGCGATACGCGTTCACGGCCGATGCCACATAGTAGGCGCCTTTCGCGCGACCCTCGATCTTAATGCTGTCGACGCCCGCTTCGGAAAGCTCGCGCACATGGGAAAGCATGTTCATGTCCGTAGAGCTCATGATGAAGCTGCCGCCGTCTTCCTCGATAACCGAGAAAGGCTCGCCCGGACGCGTTTCTTCCACAACCGTGTACTTCCAGCGACACGGCTGCGCGCAGTGTCCATTGTTCGCACCACGCGAGGGGCTCACCATGTAATCGCTCATAAGGCATCGACCCGAATAGGCCATGCACATGGCGCCATGCACGAACGCTTCGATTTCCAAATCGTCGGGAATGCTTTCGCGCATACGAGCGATATCGGAAAGGCTCATTTCACGCGCCACGACAACGCGGCTCACGCCTAAATCGTAATACGCCTTCGCAGCTTCGGCGTTCATGCACGATGCCTGGGTTGAAAGGTGCAGCTCGAGCTTTGGCGCCGTACGCTTGCATACGGAAAGCGCGCCCATGTCGCTCACGATGGCCGCATCCACGCCGGCATTTTGCAGCATGGCGAAGAAATCTGGCAAAGCCGCCACGTCGCCATCTTTCATAAGCGTATTCGCCGTCACAAAAACCTTCACCCCATGCTCGTGAGCGAATTTCACGGCAGAGGCAATGCCCGCATCATCGAAGTTCGAAGCGCGGCGGCGCATGCCAAAACGTTTACCCGCCAAATATACGGCGTCGGCGCCGAAATGGACGGCGCATTCCAACTGTTCCATGCCGCCCGCGGGCGCCAGCAGCTCCATAGGTCGCGCCATGCCGGCGCAGGTGTGTTTCAGTGAAGTAATCATGGCCACAGCATATCAAAAGGACGGCGAAAGACGCTTACGAACGTGCATGCAAACGACATCCGCACGACCACATGCAAAAGGCACCCTTCAATGAAGGAGGCCTTGAACAAAACCGTCAGCACTCAAAGAGCAATCGCCGCGCTGAGCTTAGCTGTTTTCTTGCGCTTCTCGATGCCGCCCATTCCCGATGCATTCCCACCCTTCTTAAAGGGAAATCATGACGCTGAAATTCTTCCTTCAAACGCTAAGTCGACGGTCTCTGCTACGTCCAAAAGGCTCCGCCCACACGCGAGTGCGCTATGATGGAGCCATTGAAACCACGCGACGGGAGGCATCGTGAACGACAAAGAACGCATTCGTTTGACCGAGCTCACCTCACGTGGCGGTTGAGCGGCGAAGTGGGGTCCGGGAGACCTCGAACGCATTTTGAAAGACATCTCCATTGCGCAGACGATGCCGCCCGAAGCCATGCTCGGCTTCGACACGGCCGACGACGCTGCCGTATGGCGAATCGCGCCGAACATCGCGGGCATTTTGACGATTGATTTCCTTACGCCTATCGTCGATGAGCCCTACGACTTCGGGCGAATCGCTGCCGCCAACGCGCTTTCCGACGTTTTTGCCATGGGCGGCGTGCCCAATGTGGCGCTCAACGTGGTCGCCATGGATTCGACCCTGCCTGAATACGTGCCGCGCGATATGCTGCGCGGAGGCCTCGAAAAAGTCATCGAGGCGGGCGCCGTTATTATGGGCGGCCATTCCATCGACGACGAGGAACCGAAATACGGCTTGTGCGTTTTCGGCACCGTCGCCCCCGATGCGCTCGTGCGAAACGAAGGCGCAAAGCCGGGCGATACCCTGTACCTCACCAAGCCGCTCGGCACGGGCATCGCGAGCGCGGGGCGCAAGGTCGGCATTCTGGACGATGCCGCGTTCTCGCCAGTCGTCGAATCGATGGCCGAGCTCAACCGCGCTGCGGGCGAGGCGATGGTCGCCGCCGGCGTGCATGCCGCGACCGACGTAACCGGCTTCGGCCTTGCAGGCCACCTGCACGAAATGCTCTCTGCAAGCGCGTGCGCCGCGAGCATCAACTGGAGCGGTGTGCCAACATTTGCGGAAACCGTCGATCTTGCGCGCCAATGGTGCCGCCCGGCGCGTTCGTTTTCCGTGGAAGACTTTGCGCAGCCGTTTTTGCACGTGCCCGACAATCAAATGGGCGAAGACGCCACTGCCGTGCTATGCGACCCGCAAACGTCGGGCGGCATGCTCTGCGCCATACCGTCCGAAGCGGCCGCAACTTTCGAAGAGGAGTTCGCGGCACGCTGCGGCCGCACGCCCGCAAAAATTGGCCGCGTGATAGAGGGCGAATCGGGGCACATTCACGTAGTGGAATAATGTTCGCCTATAAGAACTTTGTCATATATGCCGCAAAGGAGAATTATGGCAACCGAAAAGAGTCTCAATGAGCGCATGCGTGCGCTGCCCAAAGTCGACGAAGTCGTAGGACTCGTCGAATTGAGCGACGCCATTCGCACATGCGTTCCCGAAACCGCCATAACCGATGCGGTGCGCGCGAGCATCCAAGCCATGCGCGAACGCCTGCTGCGAGGCGAAGACGTCGACATCACTTCGCACGCCGCCGCACGCGAGGCCGAATGCCGCGTGCGCGCGCTCGCCCGCCCCTCGCTTCGCGCCGTGGTAAACGCCACGGGCGTCATTCTGCACACCAACATCGGCCGCAGCCCCTTGGCGCAAGAGGCCCTCGACGCCGTTGTCGACGTGTCGCGCGGCTATTCCACGCTCGAATACAGCGTCGAGAACATGGCGCGCGGCAGCCGCCACGACCACATCGAGTCGCTCGTATGCGCACTCACCGGCGCCGAGGCGGCCATGGCCGTCAACAACAACGCAGCCGCAACCCTCATAGTGCTTTCCGAATTCGCGAAAGGCCACGAGGCGGTGGTTTCGCGCGGCGAACTCGTTGAAATCGGCGGATCGTTCCGCATTCCTGAAATCATGGCAACCTCAGGTGCCAAGATGGTTGAAGTCGGCGCCACCAACAAGACTCACGTATTCGATTACGAGCGCGCAATCACGAGCGACACCGCGATGCTTTTAAAGGTGCACACCTCGAATTACCGCATCGTGGGCTTTTCGGAAAGCGTGACCGCCCGCGATTTGGTGGGCGTCGCCCGCGCCGAGAACGCGCGCCGCGCTGCCGCCGACACTCACGACCGTGTGGTGGTATATGAAGATTTGGGCTCTGGGTCCCTTTTGCCGCCCATCTTGAACGCGCCCGACGCTGAGCCTACCGTAGGCCAGTCGCTTTCGGGCGGCTGCGATTTGGTGTCATTCTCAGGCGACAAGCTGCTCGGCGGCCCACAGGCGGGTATCATCGTGGGCAAGAAAGCCTATATCGACCGTCTGAAGAAAAATCCGCTCGCACGCGCCATGCGCCTGGACAAGATGACGCTCGCTGCGCTCGAGGCCACGCTGCGCCTCTATCTCGACGGCACCGCCTACGAACGCATTCCCACGCTGCGCATGCTCAATGCGACGCTGGGAGAAATGCGCGAAGCCGCCGACGCTCTGGCCGCCGTTATCGAAGAGCGCCTTCCGAGCGATTGCGCAAGCGTCTCGGTCGTGGAGGAATTCGAAAAGGCCGGCGGCGGGTCGCTTCCCACCCTCGATATTCCCGGCGCCGCCGTGCGCATCGATTACCTGCGCGGCAACGCGAACGACTGCGAACGCGCCATGGGCAACCGCGCGGGCTCACCGGTACTGACGCGCACCAAACACGAAGGCACCCTGTTCGACGTGCGATGCCTGCTGCCCGGCGACGAGCAGATTATCGCCGACGCGCTTGCGGAATACTTCAAAACGCTGGATTAGGCCACTCTTCCAACGCCCCTCGCCGAGGCGAGCGAGGGGCGTCTTCAACCTACGCATCGGTAGCGGGAAGGGACACCCGTGCTCAAACAGTCCTGAGCTCGCACAAACGCCCCACCGAGGCGTTCGGCTCGTGCGGAACTGCGCCGGAGTCCCTTCCCGTCACCAATGCCGAGCCCTTCACAATTGAAAGAAGGCATCCATGTCTACCCACGAATACAACGAACCCTCTATCGTCATTGGCACCGCGGGCCACATCGACCACGGCAAATCGACGCTCGTACAAGCACTCACCGGCACCGACCCCGACCGCTTGATCGAAGAAAAGCGTCGCGGCATCACCATTGAGCTGGGATTTGCTCGACTCGACTTGCCAGGCGGCGCTTCCGTCGGCATCGTCGACGTGCCCGGCCACGAGAAGTTCGTGCGTCAGATGATCGCCGGAGCCACGGGCATCGATGCCGCCATTTTGGTCGTGGCGGCTGACGATGGCATCATGCCCCAAACGCGCGAGCACCTCGCCGTACTGCGCCTGCTCTCGGTGCCGCAAATTGTCGTAGCGCTCACCAAATGCGACATGGTCGACGAGGAATGGGTCGAATTCATGAGCGGGGAAATTCATGCAGCGCTCGCCTGCGGCCCCTATGCCGAAGCGGAAATCATTCCCGTTGCCGCGCGCGAAGGGCGCGGCCTTGACGAGCTGAAAGCCGCGCTCGCGAATATCGTATCGAAGCAGCAGCACGCCCACCACGAGGGCTTTTTGCGCATGCCCATCGACCGCTCGTTTACCGTAAAGGGCGCAGGCACCGTTGTTACGGGCAGCCTGTGGAGCGGCACCGTCGCACCCGGAGACACCGTGCGCGTGCTGCCAGGCGGCAAAAAAACGCGCGTGCGCTCGGTGCAAATTCATGGTGAAGGCGTCGATGCCGCGTTTTCAGGCCATCGCGTAGCCATGAATCTCGCCGATGTGAGCCGCGACGACGTGCGCCCCGGCGATTTCATCACGGCACTCGATGCCCCTAACGCCAGCGACCGCTTCGATTGCGAACTCACGTATTTCGACTGCGAGAACGCAAGCAGCACGCTCGAATCGGGCTCCACGGTGCGCGTCGCCCACGGCACCAAAGAGGTGTTCGGACGCGTGCTGTTCATGGATGGCCACGCCAAACTCAAGCAAAACGAGCAGGCCACAGCGCAGATACGCCTCGACGAGCCTTTATGCGTGCTTCGCGGCGACCGATTCGTCATTCGCGCCGCAACGCCTGTGCGCGTCATCGGCGGCGGACGCGTGCTCGCCGGTCATCCGCGCAGGCGTTCCATTCTTTCCGAAAGCGACAAGGCGGTGCTTTCCGCACTCGCTTGCGACGATGTGGCCGCTGCTGCCAAAGCATATATCGAAGAACCCAATGCCATTCGCACCGTGGCCGACATTGCAGGCGCCCTCGACGTGAGCGAGGCCGAAGCCGCACGCATCGCGAAAACCATTGTCGACAAAAATATCGTCGCCGCGGGAAGCGACGCCGACCTCCTGTTCGCTACAAAACAAACTCTGCAGCGCGCCGCCTCGAAAATCGCGAGCACGCTGCTGAAATTCCATGCAACGTCGCCCAATGAGCTGGGCATGCCGAAAGCCGCGCTCAACCACGCGGCGTTACCTTCGCTCAACGGCACCCGCTTCGACGCCGCTCTTGCTGTCGCCCTTGAAAAAGGCGACGTCGTATCCATGGACGGCGTTTTGAGCCATGCCGCCGCGGGGGCCGCCGCGCATGCGCGCGCTCAAGAGCGAGCCGATGCCGCATTCGCGCTTCTCGAAGGCACGCTTACGCCTCCCTTCGCCGATGGCGTGGCCTCGTCGCTCAACTGCACGAAGAGCGAAGCCTATGCCGCGCTCGGCAGCCTCGAAGAACAGGGACGCGCCGTGAAAATCGACCGCGACCTCTACTACGACGCCGCCGTATTCAACAAGCTTGTCGAAGCCGTGCGAGCCCATATCGAAGCGAAGGGGCCCTCGCTGGCCACCGATTTGAAAGACGCCATGGGCGTTTCGCGCAAGTACGCCATTCCCGTGCTTGAAGCTCTCGACGATAGGGGCATCACGAAGCGCGATGGCGACCTAAGGACGCTTTAGCGGCTTCGATTCTTGGCCCCCCTCTTACGCGCTTTTCGCGACCGCATAACTTTTCTCGTCGGCCCCCGCGAAAATTGCGTAGAATGTTTGCCTGGTTTGACCTTTGAAGCAACCGACATATGGAGATGAATAGGTTCCTGGTGGACCTCGCGGCCTTCAAAGCCGTTGCGGGGCGCGCAGAACGTCTCGGGTGTGTTCGATTCACACGCATCTCCGCCAGCTTTACTGCGCCGTTCTTGCGAACGGCGCTTCTTGTTGGCTGGCGCAGAAACCCACTGTATACAAAAAACGAGGGAGGGCACACCCTTCCTCGTTTTGCTTTGCGGGTTTTACAGCTTCTCGAGAAGCTCGAATTCCGTTTTCGACATCTCGCGATACAGCGCCGAGAGGCCTCGGGCATCGACGCACACCCGTGCGAGCCTGCCCGCTGCGGCATCGTCTTCCGCATCGAAGCGCATCGACATGCCGCAACCCGCCGATATCGCACGCGGGGTCGGAATCATGGCCGCGTGCGCATGCGCGGCTCCAAGGGCGGCCTCCGATGCCATAGCCGCATGCGTCGACTCAAACGCCATAACGTAGGTATGTGACACGGCACGCTCTTACAGCGTAATGGTCTTGGCGGCTTCTTGCATACGGCCCAGGATGTCATACATATTCGACACCTCGCCAACCTTGAGCTGCTCTTTCAAGCCATAGAAGTCGAGGCATGTACCGCATACGAGCACTTCGGTGCCCTTCTCGATAAGCTTGTTCACCGAATCGATGATCTGCTGCTCATCGCCAGCCACGAGCTTCACGCCACTGTTCATGAACAGCACGCTCGCCGGCACGTCTTCGCTTTCCGAAAGCGTGTAAATGGCCATTTTCATGAGGTTATAGCCGAGCTGGGGGTCGCCTTCGCCCACGTGGTCTTTGCCAATGAACACGGCATATCCGCAGCCTGCCGGCGTGCAGGCAGGCGCAGCAGCAGAAGCGGGAGCAGCGGTTGCCGCAATGTTTCCCTCGCCTTCCGAGAAGTTCACGCTCCAACCGCCTTCGATGGTCTCGACAGCGACGTTGAGACCGTATTTTTCAGCCAAGCGCGAAACGTTCTTCACTGCGGTTTCGTTGTCAACGTGCACGGAAAGCTCGCGCACGCCTTCGTCGATCTTCGCCTTCGCCATCATGAGCGGCTTGGGGCACGCAAGACCGAATGCATTGACAGTTTCCATGGAATGCCTCCTTCGTTGTTCTGGCTTATGCCAGCATATACCTCAATCTTCCATTCGCGAGTACGGGCCTGCGCATTCGCGCGAATTTGGAATGCGCAAGCCCAAACTCGCGCACAATGGGCGGCCTTGCACCTAACATCGCAGGTCGCAAGGCCGCCAAACGCTAGCAATACGTGTCGCGCGCAGGGTTGATGGCGCCCGCGACGCGCACGATGCGCTCAATGGGGTACGGCGCGGCCTCGATAACCGGTCGCGCCGCATCGACCACTTCGGGGTCAAGAAGCACCGAAGTGCCGCAACACGCCTGCATGCCGTGCGGGGCAGGCGCCACGCGCGCCGGAACGCCAGCATCAACGAGGCGCTGATACAAATCAAAGCCTTCGGTGCTCGTGCGAACGAGCACGTAGCATGCGTCTTTCGCCTGAAGCACCGCTAACACCTCTGGCCAACGGCGTGGGCGATTTCGCGCACAGCCTCGGCCGCCGCATCGGCGTCGGCTACGGTATTCGCCGCCGCGAAGCTGAAGCGAACCGCGCCTTGACTCTGAGTTCCAAGCGCTTTATGCATAAGCGGGGCGCAATGGGCGCCCGCACGCACACAGATGTCGTAATCGCTCGCCAGCCGGTCGGCCACCTCGGCCGAATCGACATCGGCAATATTCAATGCCACGATGGAGCCGCGATCGCACGCATCGCTTCGGCCATACACCTTCACGCCGGAAACGCCCGACACGGCGTCGGCGAAATGCTGCGCAAGCGCGCCCGCATGCTCGTGCACGCCGGAGGGCCCGCCAAGCGTTCCCTCGATGTAGCCAATACCCGCGGCCAAGCCCGCCACGCCATGCGCGTTCAGCGTGCCCGCTTCGAGGCGCTCGGGCATGAAAAGCGGGTGGCGCTCGTCATAGCTGTGCGTGCCCGAGCCTCCCTCGAGAAGCGGGGCGATTTCGGTTCCGCAGGCCACGCACAAGCCACCGGTCCCTTGCGGGCCCAGCAGGCTTTTATGGCCCGTAAAGCACACCACGTCGGCACCAATTTCGGCCATGTTCAGCGGATACGATCCAGCTGTCTGCGCGGCATCGAGCACGAATTCCGCGCCCGCCTCATGGGCCATGGCGCACATGCGCGCCACATCGTACACATCGCCCGTGAGGTTCGACGCATGCGTAACCGCGACCAGCGCAGGCTTGTGTTTGAGCAGTTCGGCATACGTCTCGAAATCAAGCGAGCCATCGGCGGCGATAGGCGCGATGTCAACCGAGCAGCCAGCCGTATCGCGCAGGCGGAACAACGGACGCAGCACCGAATTGTGCGATGCGGCCGTAGTGAGCGCCCTCTGGCCCGGAGCGAGCAGGCCATCGATGGCGATATTGAGCGCCATGGTGGCATTGCTCATGAACGCCACGCTCGAAGCGCCCGGCGCACCGAGCAAATTCGCCACCGCCGCGCGGGCGCGGTATACCGCCATGCCCGCCGCGATTGACGCCGGATGCACGCCGCGGCCCACGCCTCCGAACGACGTCATGGCATCAGCCACGGCATGCACCACGCATTCAGGCTTCATCAGCGTCGTGGCCGCATTGTCCAAATAAATCACGGGCGCTCCCCTCGTTTCCTCGGTTGGGATTTACAGCATTTCGATGAACGCGGCAATGCGCGTTTCAAGCTGCCCCGCATCGCTTTGCGAATAATCGGTCTCGAGCTTCATGTACGGAATGCCCGCGTTCTCGCACGTCATCGCCACATTCGCGCTTTCGACGTTGAACGTGTGGCACGCGGTGAGCACGTTCTCGATAACACCATCGACATGGTACTTCTCGCACATGTCCATCATATTCTCAAGACGGCCATCGTTCGGCGTCATGACCGAGCAATTGATGCGCAGGTAACGATCGGAAATCGCACGCAAAATGTCGGGGGCGTTTTCATCGGTGAGCATGCGGTTGGTGCGCTCGCCCGAGCAATCGTCGGAGCACACGATCACGCCGCCGCAGCGTTCAATGGTGCGGCCCACCTTGTTGATGACGCCGCCCATGGGGCAACCCGTAATAAGGATGCGCTTCGCATTCTTGTCGATGGGACTTTCCCCGCGCTCAAGCGCAGCGCGCCTCTCCTCAACGAGCACCTCGATTTTCGCGGCATAGTCTTCGATGTCGAAGCTGAACGTGGAAGCCTGAATGGCGGAAAGAATCTCCACGCCGCCCATCGCCGGCGGTTCGGCACGCTGCAGGTCATACATGCTGGCAAGCGCGCGGCGCAGGCGGTTGCGGCGGCGAACCGCGGCACGCAGGTCGTCATCGGTGATTTCGATGCCGTAAAACTCTTCGAGGTAGCGACGGAACAGCTTCACATCCTCGTACCACATATCGGCCTCGTACGGACGGCCCTGGCCTTGCGGCAAGTGCAGCACGTACGTCTTCTTGATCTCGTTAAGCAGCTCGTACATCTTCTTTTTGCCGTCGCACGTGGTTTCGCCCACGATCATGTCAGAAAAATACGTGAAGGGACATTTGTCGGTCAGCGCGAAGCCGTAAGTCGACTTGATGAGCGGGCACAGGTTCGCGGGCAGCACCGTTTCTGCCGCAGGAATGGCCTCGTCCGACATGCCGCATAGCGCCACCGACGCCGCGCCGGCCGCGTCCATGACCTCAAGCGGCGTGTAGGAGCACAAAAAGCCGATGAGCTTACCGCCTGCTTGCTTGTAGTTCTTCACCTTGATAAACGACGCCTTGCGCTGATCGTTGAATTCTTCAAACGTGCGCGGCAGTTCGATTTCAGTCATGCGATTCTTCTTCCTTCGATATCCCCGGTATACATTCCGCTTCCCCGTGGCGGTTATTTCTTCAGCCCCAATGCCACTTCTGCCGCGCCAATGGCGCCCGCGAAACGCGCATTCGGCGCCGTGCACACGTTTCGACCAAGCACGGCGGAAAGGCGCTGCACGATGTAATCGTTATCGCACAAGCCGCCCGTCAAAAATATCTGGTCGCCCACAATGCCCGACGCCATAGTGGCCACGCGTCCCACAACCGATTCAATCACGCCATTGGCGATGTTTTCACGCGGTTCGCCGCGGCCAACAAGCGAGATGACTTCCGACTCGGCGAACACGGTGCACATGCTCGAAATCGACGTGGGTTCGCCGGCGCGCGCAAGTTCGGAAAGCTCGGCCTGGCTCACCGCGAGCCGGTCGGCCATGATTTCCAAGAATCGGCCCGTTCCGGCCGCGCACTTATCGTTCATAAGGAACTTCTTCACCATTCCGCCCGCAAGCTGAATGACCTTCGTGTCCTGGCCGCCCACGTCGATCACCACGCCATCACGCCCGAACAGACGCGCGGCACCTTTGCCGTGGCATGTGATTTCAGTCACGACTTTATCGGCGAACGGCACCGCCACGCGCCCATACCCCGTCACGACTACGGCGTGCGGCGCCTCGAAGAAGCCTTGTTCCTCAAGGTGCTCCGCCACGCCATTCGCGGCGTCGACGCTCGAAAAGCCCGTCGGACGCATCCACGTCTCAACGATCTCGCCCGCGCCATCGAGCACGGCGACCTTCGTGGCGGTCGACCCTATGTCCACACCAATTCCGAGCATTTCCACCCTTTCATGCCGCGGCGAAAATATTCGAAACGCGCCCTCGTGCGCATTTCGATTCGCCCATGCCGCGCCTGACCTGGCAACCCCGCGCCGAAGCACGAGGCCGCCAGCCATGCAACGCAATAATCAAACTTTAGCCAAGCATTTCCACGAACGCCTCGATGCGCGTGCGCAACTGTTCGGCGTCGTTGTCGGTATAGTCGGTCTCGAGGCCCAAGCACGGAATGCCTTCGGCTTCGAGTGCCTTCGCCACCGCCGATTTCTCGGTGTCGTACAGCGTGCAGAACTTCAGGTTCGCATAGATCACGCCGTCGACGTGGTACTCGCGCGCCAGGCGCACGATGTCGTCGAAGAAGGCGATCTGAGTCATGAGCAGGCAATCTTTGCCAGAAATGGGAATGCAGTTTTCGGCTTTCGTGGCATCGAAGACGCGGGCGAGCGCACGGCGCACAGCTGGTCATGGGTTTCCAGGTCCATGCCGAGGCTTTGCCACATTTCACGATTGTCTGCCATGTTCGATTCCCCCTTCGTGCGAAGGCGGCATCCCACCCTGGGGCCATGCGCACATGCGCCCTTCGCGCTCGGTTTCCAATAGCTATCGCGCGACAAATCACCAACCCATAAGGAATAAGGGTGCAAAAAAGAAACGTCGAGCGACGGTGCAGAATGGCGGACGCGCTGCAGATGCGCGAGCGTTGCCTCGCCTTCGAGGCATATGGGGCATACGCTTCGCGTGCAGAATGACGACGGGGCAGAATTCGTCGTCGAACGAGGCGTTGCTGTGTATGGCGTCAGTGTAGCGCGCGCGGGATGCAAACGGAAGCTATAACCCTGCAAGCGGAGGTTTTTGTGCGGGAATGCATGGCCGATACGAAAAAGGCCACCGCATACGCGATGACCCAGAAACCCCACAGGAATATCTGCAGTACGACTGCGTGATTGACACTGGCTGAGGGGGCGGTCCCATCAATTTCGCCCGAAATACGGCATCACGTCGGACATGCCGCACACATTGAACGGCAGCGTCTCGGTGTTGAAGCGCACGAAATACGGCTCGGCGCCCTCAGGCAGCGTTGGTTCATCGGACGCATCGACGCCGGCGACCACGGCGGCTGCATGGCCGGCCGAAAGCTCGCAACGCACCATTTCCGCCAAATACACGCCGCTTCCCGTCGAATCGGGCTTTTGCGCCGAGATATTCAGAATGCGCATACGCGCCACCTTTCCTTCGAATTCGAATCATCATACCGTGGCGCAAAGGGAAGCTGCGCAAGCAGACCGCGAATCGCACAGGCAAGCCCGCGAAAAGCCGAAAGCCCAAAGGTTCGCAAAGATTTGTCCGCACGCAAGCGCCATGCAAGGTATGATTGAGCCATAGACCGAGCGATACGCAGCGCGCACAGCGCGTTGTCGAGCGGAAGGAGTCGCCATGAGAATCCAAATGGAACTCGACCGAGGATATTTGCCCGACGCTTACGGAAAATACGCAGCGCCCGAAGACTGCTATGACTGGAGCTGCCGCCGCTCGTTTCCCTTTACCGTCGAGGGCGTTCCTTATGGCACGCGCGCACTCGCCGTTTTTTTCATCGACTGGGACAGTGTGCCCGTATGTGGCTTCCCATGGATTCACTGGTGCGCCTACGTAAATGGCGACTTCGAGGGAGATATCGAGTTTCCCGACGATTTGAGCCGCAACGAGCACTCTCGCCTTGTGCAGGGATATAACTCCGCCGCGAAAAGCGAGCCCGAGCGAGGCGTGGGATATGTTGGCCCCTGCCCGCCCGACCGCGACCACAAATACACGCTGCAGGTTATCGCCCTCGATGACGAACCACTCGTCGAGGCCCCCTTCTGGGCCAACGAACTGCTCGACGCCTGTCGAGGACATGCAATCGACGAAGCAGGCAGGATTTTGCCCAGCAGGTGCTAGGGGAAGGGAAAGCTCGCTCGACTTTATCGAACCGAATCCTTCAGCTCGAAAGTAAGGAAGGCTAGGCTAAGCAGCAAGGCCCAGTCAAAAAAACAGGTCAAATAAGGACAGCGAGCAAGGCCTCTCGCGAGTGCAGTTCGGCCGAAGCCGAGGCGACGCGTACTTCGGTACGCGAGCCGAAGGCTGAAGCCGAAATGCGCCGCGAGAGGCCTGCGCAGCGGCAAATGAAAAGGCCGTTCGTAAGAACGGCCTTCGAAAATACGTGGTGGAGATGATGGGATTCGAACCCACGACCCCCACGTTGCGAAAGCTGCATTACCGCAGGTCATAACGATATTTTACGGTGTTTTGCGTTCGCGTTTCCCTCATGCGACAGCACTGTTTGACACCCTATGACACCCTGCAACCGTGCGCCATTTGCACACGGTTTGCACACGATGGAGAGGTTACCGTTATGGTCTGGAAAATCGAAATAAGCGACGAAGAACTGGCGATGCTTAGGGAGCAGTATTTCGCCCTGCAGCAAATCGACTTCAGGTTCGCCGACATATTGGAGCGCGAGGACTGCGCACTCTTGAGGGTTGCCCTAGAGGGGCTGGAAGACAAGGCGCAAACCATTTGCGGCATGTTTGCCGATGCCACCAAGCCTGAATTTGGCGGTATTGTTGTACCTAGAAAATAACTTCGGCGAAGCTTGGGAGGTTTTCGGCATGGCGGGCGGCATGGCGAAGTATGAAATAGGCGCAGGCGAGCGCTCTAGGATCGTGAGGGTGTTCATGCGTCCCAAGGACGAAAAAAACCTATCGGGCGATGAAATCGAAGCCAGAGATGCGATTCTCGGCGAATTCCTCAAGCCCGAATACGCCGGCAAGGTGGGAAACTCAATCGACCCATTCAAGGCTGCCGAGAAGATTCTCGCCAGGCGCTACGGACGCGCCAAGATGGTCGAGGCGAATTACGAATGGCGGCCGAATATAAGGCATTAAGGATGGGCGATTTCAACGAGTACCGAATCATCGACAAGGAGCGCATCGAATGAGAAAGAGCGAACCCGCGAAGAGACTTGAAGCCTATGCGGCGTCTCTCGAAGACGCGCATGAGGCGTTTGTGCTTGCAATGTGGATGGTTCCCCAGAAGCACGGTGTAGATAAAGAATTTTGGTTATGGGTTGATAAGAACAAGCCTAATCGAAATAACATGTCGGTGAAATGCTACGAGATGGCGATAGCCCGCAAGTAATCTAAGGCCCGCCTCGGCGGGCCTTTCCATGCTTTCATCCTGAAAAGGTGTCATTTCAGGTGTCGTGAAAGCGAAAACCGAAACAAACTGGCGTTTTACCTGGGGTTTTATACTCGCAATATCAGCCTTCGTACGGTTCAGGTCATGAAATCGGCGGTTTTGACACCTCGAAATTAAGCCCGCAGGCGCGCCATTCGATGCACCAAGGCACGCGCCAAAAGAAAGCAGGTCAGGGAAACGCCCCCCTGACCTGCTTATTTGCATATCGTGAAAAGTATGATTTGAACCCTGTATAGGTTCCGAATCGCGAAACGCGCCTCTCTGCTACCCCTTGCGTTCCTGTTCTTTGAGGCGCAGCAGGATATAGCCGAACTTTCGCGCGAATACTTCCGCCTCGGCGCACTGCAAGGCCTTGGCGCTCTTGTCGGCGGCTTGGCCGTACAGTTCCATGTAGGCGTTCGCCACCTCATCGACCGAGAACTTTCTCATTCCTTGGCATTCCTTCCGTACTTTATGGCGTCCGAAAACTCGCGGCCCGCCCTCTTCAGCGCCTCGAACTCCGCATCGAGTCGCGCCTCGGTCTCTTCATCGAACGGAACCGCTGCCGCCTCCACGAATGCCCCGAGTTCAGCGGTCAACCGCTCCTCATCCTCTTGAGTGAACGAAAGTCCCTCGAAGGGGCCCCGAGGCTCACACGAGGCCCTTATGCCTAACTCGCCCATAGTCCATCGCTGCCCAGAACGTGCCTACAGAGCAGCCACGACGGCGGCCACGGTGTTTTCGAACATGGGGACGAGCATACTGTTTCGGCTTGTGCGGGAAATGGCATCGAACAGCGCGTCGAACTGCCCTTTGGCCTCGCCGCCGCCGCATTCCGCGATAGCCATCGTGAGACGGAAGTATGACGCATCGTTCGAATTCGTGGAGCCATGCTTCGCCGCATCCTCTCGGGCATCCTTGGCGTACTTCATAGCGAGGCGCTTCATGGCCTCGTTGCCACCCTCGCGATAGCCGTCGAGCATGTCGGCGTACTCGTTGAGGGTGAGCACGCCCGACTTCAGCAGCTCCAGGGCGTCGCGATCGATGTCGGCGGGGTTGGCGGTCTGATTCATGGCATTCTCGACTGCCTCGCGCCCGTCAGAAACGATTTTCGCGGCCTTGTCGGGCATCGCGGCCTCGGCGTCGTGCAGCTCGGCGCGCGCAACGTCGAAATCGGCTTGCGCCTTGTCCTTCTCGGCCTTCGCCAAAACCGCGACGCGATGGTTAGCGTCGTACTTGACAAGGGCCTTGTCGTAGCTGCTCGCGGCTGATTCGTAATTCAGTTTCGCCGCCTCGTATGCCGCCTGCGCCTGCTCGCGCTCGGCGAAAAGGGCGAGGGCCTTCTTGCCGGTTTCCTTGGCTATGTTCTTGTATGCTTCCACGATCGTTTCCTTTCTTCCATGCGGCCCTCTTTAGGGCCTGCAATAATTCCTTTAGAGGCTGACAGTATTCAGCCCAAGCCCTAGAAGATGGGCGCTTTCGGCTTGGTCGGCCCGTCAACGGTGACGCCCAATTTGGCCCTCAAGCGCTGCGTGCGCTTGCGTATCGTCTCCCGCTCGGTCTTGGCTATGAGCGCCTTCTGCGCGGCATACTCGGCATTCCTTAGGCCTCTTTCGTAGCACTCTGGGCAGACCCCGAAGCGGTCACCCGCAGCCGTTCCATGCACTATCCAACCGTTCGCGCAGACCGGGCATAGCTCGTGCTCTGGGTTCAGCTCTGCGGCTAGTATGCGGGCCTTGAGCTTGTCGCTCTCATTGCTCATTGCCTAACCCTCCCATCGCTCCAACGCCTCGCGCCAATCGCCAGGCCAGCCGTTTATCTGCATCCGATTCATGAAGTTATGGAGCTTCGGCACGGGCTGGGGAAGCGCTTCGGCGTATGCCTTCACCTCTTCGAACGTCGGTTCCTCGCGCGCGTGCGCGTGGTTAGGCGCGCTGGGCGCGCCGTCGTTCGCTTGGGTTGGGTTGGGTTCAGTTTGGTTGTGTTCGGTTGGGTTGTGTTGTGTTGGGTTCTGTTTAGTTAAGTTAAGTTTAGTTAGCACGCCATTTGCCAACATTTGCCCGTCATTTGCCCGACAAATGTCCGACGCCTGGTCAAGCGCCATCTTTTCCGCTTGGCACTCAGTCGGCCTTATTCTGTCTTTCCTAAGCAGCCCTTTATTGTTCGCCGCATGGTCGGTGAGGTAGAGAACGCCGCTCTCGAACCGAACCACGAACCCGCCTTCCACCAATTCGGCCACGGCCTCGAACGGCACGCACGCCGCGCGGCATATGGCGCGAACGCCCGTCACGAACCCCTCGTCATCGGTATGCATGCCTAGATGGAAGTACGCCGCCCGCGCCTCAATCGACAAATCTAGAAACGTGTCGCTTTCGACCACCGACAGCGCGAACATGCGCCTACTCGCCATCGCCGGCCACCTTGTCGAGCTTCGAGCGGCTATGGGCGAGCAGCGGCACCATGTCGGGGTAGCTCTCCATCAGCTCGCGGGCGATGCACGGAACGAGCGCGTTGGCTATGCCGACGTTGCCGCCCTCCCCGTTCGCCGCGTCGAGCCACCGCATGCGCTCCACATACGGGCGGATGGAGAACTTGCGCCCCGCCTTCATGTCAGCGACCGCCGCCCGCTCGATTCGACTATAGGCCTCGGCATTGGCGGCGCGCCACGCCGCATAGCGGCGGCGCAGGCTATCGGGTGACTGCTTCATGGCCGCTCACCCCGATAAGCTCATTGAGGCGCGCCTCCGGCAAATACCACTTGCGGCCGATTTTCACGGCGGGAAGACGGCCCGCGCGCATCTCGCGGCGCGTGTGGTCAACGGACAGATGGAGCATCCCCGCAACCTCCTGCGCGGTATATAACCTTGTCATTTCTAAAACCTCCTTATCTTCGGTCTTGCTCCGTTATGTCCCATAGTGTTACACTTCATTTACAGGCATTCAATATCGTTATAAGGCCTATTTATGACTATTTTTGAAGATAACAGCACTTTACGGCACCCTATGAACACCGCAAGCTATTTGCCCGCCGACGCCGCAAATGTAATGCCGCGCCACTGGAGAAAAACCGAACGTATCGGCAACGGACTTATGAAGCTATCGGGCGAAAAGCTCGACAGGCTGCCGAATGGGTTTTGGCATTGGGACCTGCTAAACGTCAATGTCGATATCAACGATTCGAACGCGCAAAGGAGCGTTGAAACATTCTGCTCGAAATGGGGCGCGCCGGTTCATCCATTACGCTTTAGTCGCGATTGCTTCCGCTTTGCGACGAGAGACAGCGCACTACAGGCCGTTGAATCAACAAACGTCATAAACCGAGAATGGGCACTTGGCGGCCTGAAAACTCCTTATGTACGCTGGAACGAGGCAGCGATAGCGTTAAACGATTTGCAGTCAGGCGCACGCGCGTTGCTGCTTTCAATTCTCGGCGAGGATTTCGACCATGATGCATTGCGCTTTATGTCCCATGCATTGTTTAGTTGCTCTCGAACCCCTTTTGAGCTTCTGTACCCGGGGGGCGATATGTCATTTGATGGTCGCGTCGAACTGCTGCGTCGCGTACTCGACGAGTCGAGCATCGACGAACGAAGTAAGTGTTTCGGCGGACAAGAGCCGCAAGGATTCGAGCTTTACGAAACGTTCGGGCTAACAAACGCGATATGTAACCAAATCGCCCAAGATATTATGCCGGAATCCGGCCCTTGGCGCATATGTTCAAAATGCGGTATGCCGTTCAAGCGAGCAAGGGTAAAAAACTCCAGGCAGCAAACAGAGCGAACAAACCAGGCGCGCAAGACATGCGCCGATAATTGCAGCGGCAAAAAGGACAGATTGCATAAGTAGCCACTCCCGCCCCACCGGGGCGTGATGGATAGAGGGAAACGCAGAACGCGAGACCAGGAAGGAGGAAGGGAACCATGGCAAAAGGAGACGGCAGCATTCAGCAGCTCGCCCGCAACAAGTGGCGCGTTTCGGTGAGCTTCGGCAAAGACCCCATCACGGGCAAGTACCGCCGCGCTACCCAGGTCGTAAACGGCACCAAGGCCGAAGCGAAGAAGGTTCGCGACGGCATGGTGCGCGATCACGAGAACGGCCTGCGCGTCGATGCGGCCAAGGTCACGTTCGGCGAGTTCGCCCGGCAGTGGCAGCAGGCCAAGGAGGCATCGGGCGCGGTGTGCAAGCAGCGCTCGGACTTGGAGCGCCGCAACGTGCGCGAGATGTGCGCCATCGTGGGCGAGCTTCCGATAGGCGAGATAACCCCAACCGTGCTCGAAGACCTGTACGCCCGCATAAGGGCCGACAGGGAAGCGCGGCGCGGCAAGCCCATATCGAACAGGACTATGCGCGAGGTTCACGCCACCATGCGGCAGGTCATGAAGAAGGCCGTCAATTACGACCTGATTCTTAGGAACCCATGCGACAGGGTGGAGACGCCGAAGGCGGAAGACCCCGGCAGGCGCTCCCTAAGCGTCTCTGAGGGCCGTTCGCTGCTCTCGGCGCTAGACGATGCGGAATCGGCGGCATATGGCCGCCTGAGGGCGAAGGAGGCCCGCCAATGCGAATGGAAGGCAACCGAAGGACGTGGCAAGATTCTAGGCGTGAAAGACATCTCAAGCGTCTTGGCCGTGCGGCTCGCGCTCGCTACTGGCATGAGGCGCGGCGAGGTGTTCGGCACCGCCTGGGGAGCCGTGGACTTGCGAACGCGCGAGCTGCGCGTATCGCAAAGCCTCACCGCTGATGGCGAGCTAAAGGCCCCGAAAACCCGCGCGGGAGTGCGAACCATAGCGCTTGACGTGACGACCGCGCGCCGTTTGGCGCGATGGAAGGAAGAGCAGGCGGCCTATCTGTCGATGCTCGGCCTCGACCAGACCGACGAGACGCCCATATTCTGCTCCAACGTCGGCGGCTGGTTCGACCTGCACAACTTCGAAACCTGGTGGCGCAGGTTCCGCAAGGAGAACGGCTTCGAAGGCCTGAAGTTCCATGAGCTGCGCCACACCCAGGCAACACAGCTATTGGCACAGGGCGTGGACGTGAAGACCGTTCAAACCCGCATGGGCCACAGCAACGCGAGCCTGACGCTCAACTGGTACGCCCACGCCATGCCGCAGAACGACCGCAAGGCCGCCGACATGCTCGGCGAGCTGTTCGCGGGCAACGACGAAAAGGAAGAAAGGCCGCGCCTGCGGATGGTCAAGACGGCATAGCCGCGCGCCGTTTGCACACGGTTTGCACATTCGGCGATAGAAAGGAGGTTCAGAAATGAAAACAGGCCAGAAGCCATAAGGCCCTGACCTGCGGTAACGACGTGGTGGAGATGATGGGATTCGAACCCACGACCCCCACGTTGCGAACGTGATGCTCTCCCAGCTGAGCTACATCCCCACGTAAGACGCGCTTGTGCGCAAGCAAGTATTTTGCACGTTTGTCGCTCAGGTGTCAACACTTAATTTCATCTTTGGGGAAATTAAGTATTCGTTTGAGCGACTCAGCGACGAAACCACTTACAAATCGTCGTCGCCATCGTCCTCAAGGTCGTCGCTCAGAAGCATCTCAAGGGCCGAAGTTGCGGCATTCTCTTCGGTTTCATCGTCCATGAACTTGCCGAAGATGGGCTCTTTCGTTTCGGCGTCGAACAATTCGACCATGCCGGTAAGAATGTCGACGTACTGGTACGACTGGCGAGCCTTGCGGCCACGCTTGCGGTCGACCTCGACGACGAACAAAGCGGGGTGCGCCTGCATGAGCGTGCCTTCGCATTCGACGATTTTCGAGCGACCCATATTCGCGCGAACCTTCAGGCGGGTATTGATGCGATCCATAAGCTCAGCACGAATATCGCCGACAAGATTTGCCTGCTTTTCAAGTTCCATTCGGTGGATTCCTTTTCATATATAGTACGGCGCCGACATTCAGCGCACTTATTACACGCAAGGGAGCATAATACCACGGAATGGAAGAATTCATAGAATCTGCAGGTAGATGCCTATTTATCGTTGAGATGCCGTTGCTTTTGCACCATGCGGCGACACCTATCGTTTTATTCCTCGGCCTTCGCCTTCGCAAGCACGCGACCGAGTTCCACGAATTCCGACAGCTCGAGCGTTTCGCCGCGTCGCTTCGCGTCGATGCCGGCTTCGGCAAGAATTTCAGGAAGCTTCGCAGCGATGGCCTTGCCCTGCTCGCCACGGCTCGAGAAATAGCCCTTCATCGAGTTCGAGATAGTCTTTCGACGCGTGAAAAACGCCGCGTCGGCCGCCATGCTCGCATTCGCGATTTCCTCGGCAGACAGGCCCAAGTCGTTGCGGCGGTCAAGACGAATAACCGAGCTCGTCACACGCGGCGGCGGGAAGAAATTGCCCGGCGAGACCTGGAAGCGACCCGTAGCCTTTGCGATAAGCTGCAGCTTCACCGAATACGCGGCGTAATCTTTCGTGCCCACAACGGCCTCCATGCGATCGGCTACCTCGCTTTGCACCATAACCGTGGCGCTCTGCAGGCTGGGGATTCGCTGGAAATAATCGAGCACGAGCGTCGCCGCGACAGCATAGGGCAAATTCGAAATGAACTTGTTGGGAGCCTCACTAGCCTCGACTGCCTGCTTGCCAAATGCAGCAATCAAATCGTCGTCATTCAGACGCAAGGCGTCTTTGCCGATGAGCGTGAAATTGTCGAAATCGTCGCACGTCTCGTCAAGCACGGCAGGCAAATCGGGGTCGCGCTCAATGGAGAGCACGTGCTTCGCGCGAGGCAAAAGCGCCACGGTCAGCGTGCCGATGCCCGGGCCTACCTCGAGCACGTTGTCTTCTTCACACACCTCGGAAAGCTTGCAAATGTTCGCGATAACGGCATCGTTCACCAGAAAGTTCTGTCCGAGCGAATGTTTCGTGGCCAAACCGTGGCGCGAAAGCACGTCGCGCGTCGCTCCAACCGATGCCAAATGCGATGCGATTGCCATAGAGTTTCCTTTTCTTTGTCCCCATTGCTTTCAATTGGCACGTTTGCGCCTCACGGCTCTCCGAGCCATGCGCTCCCACGGACCTTGAACTCCCGAAGGCGGACACGCCCCACAAACCATGCCCATGGGCTACGAACCAAACGTTTCTTTCTGCGATTCCGCCTCTGGCTGGCCCCAGCCAATGCGGTCGGCCACTTCTCCAACGCGCCAACCTGCGGCCCCGAATGACGAGCGCACGCAACTTTCCAGAGCGGCAAACCCATAGGGATCGCCGCCCGAACCGATCACGTACAACGTAACGGGGCGCTTTGGCGCATCGGCAGCACCTGGCTGCCTATTCGGCCCACGCCGTTTCTCCCAGTATGGCTGAAGTCGGTCCAAAACGGCCTTGAACTGCGCCGTTGGCCCCGAGAAATACACAGGTGCCACCACATGAACCGCTGCCGCGCCATCGAGCAACGCATACAGCCCATCCATGTCGTCACGAATCACACAATGGGTCAAATGCTCCGAGCATTTAGCACATTGCAGCGCGCGGCGGCACCCTTCGCAACCGATACAACCGCTCACAGCATGGTCGGCCACATTCCAATGCTCAATAACGACGCCCTTCGCTTCGAGTTCAGCGGTCAGCTGCGCAGCATAACGCGACGACACGCCGTTTTTGCGCGGCGAGCCACAGAGTACCAGCTCATAAGAACCCCGCGCGGCGCTCATCGTGCGTCCCTCGCCATATCGGCATGTGCACGCTGCCATTCCGTGGGCTCACGATTCAAAAACGCCACACCCGCATTGTGCATCTGCTGCAGCAATGCGCGGCGAGCCTCGCCTGGGGCGACTCCCCGAACTTCGGCGATGCGCTCTGCGGTGAAAATCGTGAATTCAGGCCCGCACTCGATGCCGCGAAACGGCACAGGGGCCATATAGGGCGCATCGGTTTCGGTAAGCAAGCGTTCGGCCGGAACCATCGCAGACGACGCACGCAAATCGTCGCTTCGCTGGAAGGTAACCGCCCCGCCGAATGCCACATGCGCCCCACGCTCGACCCAGCGCGCAAGCTCGTCGGGGCCCACGCTGCAACAATGCAGCAACGTGCCAGCTTCAGGCCAGCCTTCTTCTTCAAGAATGCGGAATGCGTCTTCGTGCGCATCCCTCACATGAAGCACGAGCGGCAAGCCCGTAACATGGGCCAACTGCACCTGGCGACGAAATACGTTCTGTTGAACATCGCGTGGAGACAAATCATAGTGGTAGTCGAGCCCGACCTCGCCCAAGGCGGCGGTACGTGGATCGGCCAAGCGCTCAAGCAAGGCCGCTTCCATATCGGCATCCCACTGGCTTGCGACATGCGGGTGAACTCCGCACGCGATGCGCATGTGCGGTATAGCTGGCTCGGCGCCCCAGCACAAATTGCATGCGCGCTCATCAACAGCCGCCGACTCCAGCAACGCCGCCGCCTCGGCCGCTTGGCCCGCATGCTTCTTGCCAGCGGCATGGGCCTGCGCTTCGAGCGACTCGCGCTCGGCCGCCACATTGCGACGCGTGGCCTCGAATACCTCGGGCAGCAAGCGCAACGCCTCGGCGCGCCATATGTCCAGGTCGCGATATGTGCGTTCGCATTCATCGCCCTCGGCCGGGTCGCACATCGCGCATACGAAATCGACACCCACCACAGCGCAACGCGCAAGCGAGAGCGCCGGATGCGACAGCATGGCAAGGTGCGCATGCGTATCGGCCACGGGCGCCTCGAGCGCAGGCACCGGCGAACCCACATAGGCCCACCCCTTTTTGCGATGCTTGCGAAACAGCGCATCGCCATACAACAAATAACCGGCGTCCCCTTCGGGATCGATTCCCACGTTCATTGGTGTTTCTGATTCCACGATACGAGCCTTAATAACCGAACTTCCTTCTTTTTCAAAAAAGCCCGGCACGCGCCATGCGATACCGGGCTTTCTGCGATTCTCAGAAACGATTAGTCGTTCTTCTGCAGGCGCGGGAACAGGGCATCGCCCTTCTCAACCGGCACGCCACCGGCCAAGCCGCCCCATACGCAAGCTTCAGCCAGGTTATCGTTGCCAGCCTCGGCCTCGCACGAAATGCGACGCAGCGCCTCGGCGCTCGTGGTGGGCATGAACGGCTCGAGCAGGTGCGCGCAAATGCGAATAGCCTCGAGCAGGTTGTAAATCACGAACGCGAGCTGGTCGACCTTTGCCTCGTCCTTGGCAAGCGCCCACGGCTCGGAGTCTTCGATGTAGTGGTTCGCGGCATGAATAAGTTCCATGACGACATCTTTGCCCGCACCATAGTCGAGCACATCCATCGCGGCGGCATAACGATCGACCAGGCCGTCGGCGATTTTCGCGAGCGGATTGTCGAACGCATCGGCGCTGGCAGGCTTCGCGGGAGCGCAACCGTCGAAGTACTTCGCGCTCATGTTCAGAGAGCGGGAAATCAGGTTACCCCAGCTGTTAGCCAAATCGGCGTTGTATACCTGCTCCATGCGCTCAAACGAAATGGCGCCGTCGGTGCCAGGAACCACGTCGGTCATGAAGTAGTAGCGATAGCCCTCAACGCCCAAAAGGTCGATGACGTCTTGCGGAGCAATGGCATTGCCGCGGCTCTTCGACATCTTTTCGGCCTTGCCGGTCTCGGAATTGCGCACCGTAAGGAAGCCGTGCGCGAACACGTGCTCGGGCAGCGACTCGCCAATGGCCATGAGCATGGCCGGCCAAATAACGCAATGGAAGCGGATGATGTCCTTGCCCACAATGTGGTACTGCGCGGGCCAACGGAAAGCGAACTCAGCCTTGGAAGCATCGTCGTCGAGGCCATAGCCCACAGCCGTCATGTAATTCAGCAGCGCGTCGAACCACACGTAGGTCACGTGGCCGTCATCGAACGGCACGGGAACGCCCCAATCGAAGCTCGTGCGGCTCACGGAAAGGTCGTTCAGGCCGCCTTCGACGAAGCTGCGCACCTCGTTCATGCGGAAATCGGGCTGCACGAATTCGGGATGCTCGTCGTAGAGCGCAAGCAGCTTATCTTGGAACGCAGAAAGCTTGAAGAAGTACGACTCTTCCTGCACGCGCTCGAGCGGACGATGGCAATCGGGGCACAGATGCTGGCCCACCGAGCCATACTCCTCGTCGCCCTTCTTCACCTGGTTGTCGGTGTAGTAGGTCTCGTCGGGCACGCAATACCAGCCATCGTAGCTGCCCTTGTACAGGTAGCCCGATTCCTGCATGCGCTCCCAAAGATACTGAACCGCATGGTGCTGGCGCGGCTCGGTCGTGCGAATGAAGTCGTCGTTGGAAATCTCGAGCGTCTTCCACAGGTCCTGGAACAGGGGCGCCTGGCTGTCGCACCATGCCTGGGGCGAATCGAAGCCGTGCTGCTCGGCAGCCTCGGCAACCTTTTCGCCATGCTCGTCCATGCCGGTAAGGAATTTGACGTCGTAGCCCATCGCGCGACGATAGCGCGCCTGAACGTCGGCCAAGATGGTCGAATATGCGGTTCCCAAATGAGGCGCCGCATTTACGTAATAAATGGGCGTGGTAATAAAGAATGACGGCTTGGACATGCATGCTCCTTCTCGCCCGCGCGGCCAATGACGCCGCCGAGCCTTGGGGTTTTTCAAACTTTTGTATTGTAGCGCACCCATGCGCAGGCCATAAGAAGAGCCGAAAAACAGCAGCACCCATAGCATATTGCTATGGGTGCCAGCGAAGAAATAGAGGCTCTCGAAACGAATTGCATTCAGGTTTTTCACCGCGACGCACGAAAAAAGCTTCAAGCCCGCTTCAATACGTTTTAAGAAATCGCCGCAAGATACATCGCTACAGCGCGATAAAACGGATGCTCCGCCGTCGTTGCCAAGCTATCGGCGAATTCCTTAAACCATACGCCAGCGTGCTCGTCGACGAATTGCCCATAGGCGGCCTCGGCCGATCCGCCCGGCAATTCCCACGCGCCATCGGCCACTTCGGCACCACTCGCGACGGAAAACGCCAAGCGCTCGAGAAGCTCGCATTCGGTTGCCACATGGTCGAGCGGCTCATTGATTCCTTGCGGGCGAGAAAGGCCGCACGATTTGCAGAACCGCTCAACTTCCATCGCATACCGATTCACAAAGAGCAGCGGCTGGGCGCCTGTGCACAGCGAACGACGCACGCCTTCATAGGGACTGCACGCCGCATGGGGGGCTCCAATGAAAAGGCGCGTCGCTTCCGTCTTCAAGCGTTCCAATCCCCCCTCTTGCTCGAGGGATTCGCGCGCCAATGACGACTCGGCATCGAAAGACGGCGGCAAATCGACGCCCAAGTTTGCCGTAATCTCTCGCGCCGCATCGGCCCATTCGCCGCTCGCAACAGCGTCAACCAAAGTCGCGATGGGGTATTTCAAGCTCAACGCCGCAAGTTCCCATGCCGATGCCTTAACGGCCCATTGCGCCTTGTCGTGCGCCAAATCGTTCATAACACGCTCCAATTTCACTTCTCGCAGCACGATTCCATCGTCGCGCTGTTCCACCACGTTATACGAAAGCGCCACGCACACGGGCAACGAGCGCAGCCGCTCGAAGCAGCTCGGATGCATGAGCAGGCATTCGCCCTCACGCTCGCAAAGCCCTTCCTCGCCCGCCAACGCAAGCGCACGATAGGCGATTTCGATATCGATATCGAACACCTTGAGCGTCTTGAAGAAGAAATCGCCTTCGTCTTGGGCATACAACGCCTCGTTTGGGTGAAAAGCGCGATTCTGCGTTATCACCTGATCGCGATTCTTGTTTTCGAGCGAGCAATAGTGCACCCCAAGGCCCAGCCCTTTGCGCATGGCGAATTGCACGAGCTCAAGAGCCAAGGCTTCGCTTTCATCGATAGGCAAACCGCCCGCATAGTTCCAGTTGTACAAAACAGGGTACGGAGGATTTTTCGCCTTGAAGCCCCTTCGGGAAAACTCGCCCCAATCGTTGAACGGATATCCGAATTCCAGCAAATTGATGCCCCATGCGCCCACCGAATCAAGCTCGCAAAGCAGCAGCTCCATAGCCTCTTTCGTGTCGGGAATGACCGGCATCTCGACCATCGCTTGCGGAATAAAGTGTTTCACGAGCGCCATTTTTCGCACCGCATCGTCTATCGTCGCCCGCGATTCTTCGGGAGTGTCGGCGACATCGAGCTTCACGCTCAAACGCAGTTCCGAAAGGCCCGCATCGCGCAAACGCTCGAGCACTTCTTCCGTAAGAAAATCGCCCGCCGTATAAAGGCGAATATGAGCCTGAGGGGCACGATGATGCACGTACGCAACGAATTCAACCGCCTGCTGCACATGAAGAAGCGGCTCGCCACCGGTAAGCCCGATGTGCGTCGCGTTTTCAGGACCGCCAATCGAATCGAAATACGCATCGACCTCGGCTCGCCAATGCTCGTTCATGCGGCGAAGACGCTCGCTTCCTGCCTGGTTCGAGTTAAAGCAGAAATAGCACGAACGGTTGCAAGCGAGCGAAAGAAAGAACGTTTTCGAACCGCAGTCGCCCGTACAAGCAACGCACGCACTCGAAAGCGCGCCTGAGCATATGCTCGCTCCGGCATTGCGCACGCGCGCGCCGCCCGACGCCAGCTCGGCGCGAAGGCGGGCAACCTGAGCATCGCACGTATGCGGCTTCGCGAATTCAATTCCCAAAGCGCGCAAGCGTTGGATATAGTCGTTTTCGATTTCGTCGTATTCCGCGAGCCACGCAGCAAGCGTCGGACGAAGGGCAAGCGCGTCATCCATAAGAACCTCTCGAACCTAGGAAAAGCGCCAAGATACCGGCGCCACGACAAAACGGGCGAGACGCATCGGCGTTTTTCGAGAAAACAAAGGCCCGCCCACCGCTTGGACAATTGTACGCGCATGGCCGCGAGCGCAACACGAGGCGCCCTTATCGAGCCCCGTTTCGCTTGGCGTCACGCGCGGTGCCGCCTTTAAATCGCCGTGTTTTCAGGAAACCCGTGAGTTTTCCCGCATGGCTTACCGCGTGCACCAGCACGAGCGCGAGCAGCACCTTCGCGGAGGCCGCATGCAGCGGGTCCCACACGAAATAGCCCGGCGCGAACAGCCCGAACGTCGGCAGCACCGTAGCGCTGACGAGCACGCCCGACACCGCGCACACGGCGAGCGTCAGGAACAGCGCCGCGTCAAGTGCGACGCGAGCCAGAGCAAGAAACGAGCGGCGAGCAGCCGCCCGGCAAAGGCCCGCGAGCGCATCGAGGCGCGCAGCCAGATGCGCGAGCAGCGCGACAAGCGCGACGATGCCCAGCCATTCGTGCGCGGCGATGCCCGTGAGCTGGGGCAAAACCGCCACCGCAAAAAACACCGCGGCCACAGCGTCAAGCGCGACCTTCCGTTTCTTCGACATTCCCTACCCCATCCTCTTCAGAAGCAGCACGAGTCCGCCGAAAAAGACCACCGGACCCAAAACCCACAGGTTCAGGCTCGCGTCCGACGCGCTCCGGTAGCCGCCGCCCACAAGCGTCTCCCACGCGTGGCACTCGACCAACGCGCAAGTCAACTCGGGGCAGACCATCTCGTGCACGCCGTCGGGGCCGGGAACGTTCGCGTAGCCATGGCACTCCCCGCCCGCGCAGCCCGTCGCAGGACACGGCGATGCGGCGCCAATGTGCTGCGGCGCGCCGACGCTTTCCGAAGAAACGCCCGCCGCAGCGAAAACGCACGTCGATGCCAACGCGAACGCGAAGACAACGCACAGCAGCTTTTTCACCATGGCGGGCCTTTCATAGAAAAAGGAGCCGGACGCGGCAGGTTTGGGGAGGAGCCGCGTCCGGCTCGGAAGAAAAGAGGGGCGCTAGTCGACGTTCTCGGCAGGCTTCAAGGGCAGGTACTTCAGGCCCAGCAGCAAGAACAGAACGCACATGGCGAGCACGCCGAGCGTGACGCCGAATTCAATCGGCTGCGGAGCATAGACCATGCCCTGATAGGCGCCGGCCATGCCGTTCTGCCACGAGGTAACCGTCATGGAGGTCATGGGGCCGTCGTAAGGCAGGTTCGGAATCTGGAAGCCGCCCACGAGAATCTGCAGGCGCTTGCAGAACACG
>OLQK01000273.1_pt1 | contig 62548 bp, 58 predicted proteins | sample 1672501 | NCBI WGS metagenome assembly OLQK01 (sample SAMEA3136693, study PRJEB25190) | human gut metagenome | biome: human gut; feature: human-associated habitat; material: faeces | place: Austria | collected 2013
TTCATTCAAAAAATTTTCATTTTAGACTTGACTTTTAATAGTTAGTCTTTCCTTTTAATTTTTCATTTGTATATTTTCAGTTTATTTTCCTTGTGGTAAGGGAATGCCCCGCAGGAATGCGGAGCATTGGAAAATCAATATTTTATATTTCTGTATCTAACCGTATCCCCCATTCTACCATAGAAAAAATTTCATACATCCCGCATATTCCTTATCCGGTTTTATTATTATGTTATCCCGCAATTCTCCCATCCTTTCGCTTACCCTTCACATCTTCTCTTTCTTTACAGTGCCAAGAACATCCTTTGTCTAATGCTCTCGGCACCTTCATTTCATTAATTCCTTAATACTTTCTTCAAATTTTTAAGGATATCAATTGCTTTTGAATATCTTTACAAATCAACTGCACTTGTTCATCACTTTGAATATCTATATCTTTATAATGAACCGTTCTTATTTTTGAATACATATCCTGATTTTGCATTATATTTAGGCAAACAATGTAATCATATGCATAGACTTCTGTGACCCTTTTAGCATATAGCTTTTCTGGACAAAAAATACCGTTTTTCTTACAAAATGCTCTTATCTCATTAAAACGCAAAATTCCAGTATCTATGCCCGCTGTAGAAAGCGTTATATCCATTTTGCTGCACATAGAACGTATCTTCAAAGCTACTACATGTGAAAGAAAAGTATTGTCTTCATCCAATATCAATATTTTATACGGCACATTTTCTACTCGCATCACATCTGCAAATTCTTTCTGAACCGGCAGCAGCTTTTCAGCCTTATATTCCAATATTTGCTGTATCTCGCTGTTGTTGTTTCGGCTCCTTATTTCACTTAAAATATGCAATATCGTCCATACCAAATCATATTTTTCATTATCTAATATATCGGTATAAATTTTTTTTAATAAAAGTATTCCCTTTTTCGGCTGCATATAATACTCATTTTGATAATAGGCCAACAGAACCCTCTAATTTTTTTCAGCCTGAAAACTTGATTTTACAATCAGATTATATTTTTCAAAAGCTCTTTCATTCATTCCATAGGCATTTGTAATTAAATTAAACAACGTTGTTACTGCATACATTCGAATCATACAGCCCTCTTTTACTAACATAGCGGCTACTTTTTTGATGCTTTCCTCATGCCTACCAACCGCCAGAGAATCCACAGCTTCCAGGCGTACCATTCTATTTTTATCGTCCAACATGCCATATAAAATATCTTCAACTTCATCACAATCAAAAATCACCATCTGTTTTGCTAATATCCTTCGGACATCTATGTTTTTGTCACTGGCAAGTAAATCTATAATGTCAATAATTTCTCTGATTGATTGATTATCCATTTTTTCAAGACTATCAATGAACCTTCTTTTTTCATTAACATTTTTAAATTTCATTTTCAAACTTCCCCTTTTAATAATGACTTTTCCTTTTTTGTTTATTTCGCAATGCTCTGGCTTTTTCTTCCTTTTTATATCGGTCCCTTTCTTAGACAATGACTTATCTTTCGCTCGCCTTGATACTTCCGCATCTGACAATCCTGCCAACCCAGAATCTTTTATATTTTGCTTTCCACCCTTTGAATTTTTAGTTTTGCCAGAAACCCATTTTGTAACTGTATAAGCTGAAAAAGATATAATTTTATTTCCTAAATAATTACTATGGCTATGACTGTTCCAATAAGATTTTGTAACCGTGTATGTCCTTGTTGTTTTTTCTTTCTTCTAACACCTGCAATATATACATATGTAAACACCAACACCGTTAATGCAACATAACCTAATTCAAGTGCAATTGTTACATCTGGGTCCTCCCAATTTATAGGGTTATTGTTACAATACGTATATAAATTTAAGTCATCAAAATCCTCTTGAATTTCTAAAACATCAGTTGTATCCGCACTAATAAACCTGCAAATCTCCGGCTGATAATAACGGCTCTTCAGATAGTACATCCCCGTCTCTTCATCATAGTAATACCCCTTAAATCTGTACGGGTTGTCCTTACCAAGACTTGCTGCCAGACTGCCTGCCATCCGTCTGTATCCAGCTATTTATCCGACATTATCCAATCTCCAACAGCCCGCTACCGTTCATCTATAAACGTAATTACAAGAATCAGATTTTATACATGAAAGCAAAAATTGCCAAATATATGATATTTGCAACCATTAAGATTCCATATCCATATAGAAATGCATCCACTTCGATATTTCTTTTTTGTCAAGCTTAAATATTTTCCGCATCTTTCTGCTTTGCATGATATAATGAGCTGAATAAAATTTTATGTAAATTCCGCCTTCTTTTATTATCCGTCTAATCGTTAATGAATTCGAATCCCAACCAGCAAAAGACAATATTGCAAAAGAAAGAATAATCTTGTATCATTCCATTTTCCACCTTAATTATCCGATATATTTCTGTATTCGCTAAACATAATTAATTGCCGTCACCTATGTTGCTTTTGTGTCAACATAGGTGACGTTTTATACCTTTTCACACCCTTAAAAGTACACCTTAATCAACCGGATAATCTTTTCTTCTCTGCTTTCTGGATCTTTGTCCATTTTGCTGTTTGAAATATATGAAGATAACCCAAGCTACATAAATCATTTCTAAAATATATACAAGGAGCAATAACCAAAATGACAACACATAGGAGATTCCCAAAGCACATATAGCATATATTATTCCATCCCCAATAACAGCTTTCAAGTCTCTTTGATTTTTTCTCTTATCTGTAGTCTTGTCCTTAATCAAACTACACATCAATATACCAAGAAACAATCCACTAACAACTAATTTTTTTTGTCCTATGGACAAAGCATATACACTGCCCAATATAAAGTTCATGCCATTCCAGAAATAAAACATGCCAATTAACTTCGTATACAAATCCAGATGAGGCGTATTTTTCCTATTCACATAATAATCGTAATCTTTCTTCACACTCTCCTCCTATACTCTGCTCTTTGTAAACAATTTTCTAACAAAATTCGTAATATTTGAAAAAAATCCCGCTTTAACAGTTTGCTTTACTCCACTTTTTACCGTTACCTTAATAGCAGTCTTTTTAGCTACATATTTTGCAATCCTTCTGGCAGACTTTACCGTTTTTATAACATCATTAGCTCGTCTATATATACCTCGTAATTTTCTCCCATTTACACCTGAACCACCTATTTTTCCAGCAAGTCCTCCTACAACTGTCGCTTCCCCAAAGTCAACCATCCATGTCTATACACTAAATTTGTTCTTTCCAAGGAGGTATTTCCTCAGGTTTATTATCCTCCAATTCTACATGCCATTCTTTCATTTTCTCCATAAAAGCTTTTTCATCCACGACAGAATAATAACACCCATCCTCTTTACAATCCTCTGGTTCTGCTGCAAAATAAATATATATTATACTCAGTGGTCGAAACAAAAATGGAAATTGCTCTACAAATTCTGCTCCTTTTTCTACTGTTGTATATTTTTCAGTTTGTACAAAAGGATTGTTCCACACAGACTTGTTGTTTATTTTTCGTTTTGTCAGCAATACACACTTCTTGGCTTCATAACCCAACGCCTCTCGACGGTCTGCCTTATACAAAATTCGTTTTGTTTTTAACTGCTCCCATTTATATTTCTTCTTCAATAAGCCATTAAACCAAACTAAGCAGCAACCCTTTTCATCTAAAATAACGGTTTCACCCGTATGCAAAATTACTAAAAAAATGACAACTAAAGATATTCCAAACTCAATCAAAATTTCTTTTAATGTTGATGCATTAATATAAAATAAAATCATTGCAAACTCTATAATACCTACCTCATATAGTAATGCCTTTTTAATTGGTTTAATAATCAATACAATCCCCTTCTTATGATTCTCCATAGCGCCAAGAGCATTCTTTTCCAAATGCTCTTGGCACCATTTTCATGTTTTATTCACAGTCCCCCATCTTTACTTTAAATACAAACTTCTTTTGAAATTAACCCTCTTCTTTATGATAACCTTCTATTTCTACTCCCCATAAATCCATGTAGTGAAGGAAAAGCTCTTTATCGACTGGGTAATTCTCCGGTTCTCTCTGTGATTCAAACCATATCTGCTTCATAGTTGGTTTCTTTTTTGTTTTCTCCAAATACATTGTCCAGTCAATAATTCCTTTCTCAGGCTGTAGTTCTTCTAAATCCGCATCAATTCCACCTGGATAAAAGTTAACATAAAATGCACTCCAAGGTCTTCTCCAGCAACAGTACGTCTTAGGCTGCATCCATTTTGGCTTTTTTACCTTTTTCAATGAAAACAAAATTCCTTCCTCATATCCCTGCTTCAAGCCTCTTGGCGTACTATACATCATATCTTTGTAGTTTTCATACCTTTTCACACTCAATTCATTCCATTTATAGAATTGATGTATTTTCCAAAAACTCACCCTGCATCCTTCTTTGCTCATCACCAGTTCTCTACAAAGCGCAACATACATAGCTAGTGTTATCGTCAAAGATATAATAGGTACTCCCCCTAGCACAACACGCTCAATCAATTCCCATCTTGTTTCGCCGCTATCATAATACATCAATCCGCAAAAAACCAAAGCAAAGATTATAACCCATGCAGCCATTCCATGTGTATCCTGGTCACTGTAAATTTTTAATTGTACGTTCTCCTCTTCCGAATACCCTCCAGATCTATCCATCCTTTTTTCCTCCTATTGTTCTGCTTCTTTTTCATAGATTTTGCTTTATATACTGCAATCTGTATTACAGAAGCTATCGCACAAGCTTGAATATTAACCTTATTTTTTTCGAAGCATGGACCGAACCATTATAGGCTTTGCTTATTCCTGTGCCCATAAGATTTGAGCCTAAATCACAAGTTAATCCTATTTCTGCAGATGCAACATCATCAATTCCAGTTCTCATAACAGTTGTCTTTACTGTTCTACTGATTACTCCCGCTACAGTATCACTTGTTATAAACGTTGCAATACTCCCTGTACTGCTCAATGTAAAAGCCCCTGACATAACTGCATTCATAAGAGATGTTTTCCCATCATCCCCCTGTTTATTTGAGGATATAAATGTAGTAACACCACTTATTAATGCAGCCGCTACAGGCCCAGCAGTACCAGTAGCACCTACCGCTCCTGTTACAGCCGCCATTACTGCATCTTTTAATGTATACTCCTCACCAAAAACGCCTGCTGTAATCGCTGTTGTTGCAACATTAACCACCGCACCAACTAACATTGCTGTCCCTTTTTCTGCCAAAAGAGCGCCACTATTGCCAGAATGGCAAAGCTGCCATCTGAATCCATAAGCATAACAGGATTATTTTTGCAGTAACTGTATATATTACTGCCATACACCGTTCTTCTCCGACAGGACACTGCCGCCATAGGTGCTCATTAAGAGAGTACCATTCTTTGCCTCATAGTTATGGCTGACTGCCGCCTTTCCGGCGATGGATACGCTCTTTCTGTTGCCAAATCAGCAAATAATATATTTTTAATTTATTTTTCTTGTTGTAAATGAATTTCCCACAAGAATACGGGGCATTGGAAATAAAATAATTAAAACTTAACCTTTTGTATCCTCCCTGACACAACTAAATAATTAAGATTATTCATTCCATGGTAATTTTCCCAGATTATCTCCTGATAATTCTACATGCCATTCCCTCATTTTTTCTGCAAGTACATTTTCATCCACCTGACCAACAAAGCTTCCATCTATTTCAGGCTTAATAGGCTCTTTCCCTATAGGTATTGCAAATACTAAATACGGATTTATAAATTGATAAATCCCAGGAGATATTCCCTGTCCTTGTATACATTTATATTTTGATAAGAGAACTGCTTTTTTAAAATGGTGATATCTATTATAGCTATTTACACGTTTCAATTTTAATTCATCCCAGCTATATTTTGTGATCTTTTTCCTCTTTACTGTCATTCCATCTTTAGACAATATTAACATTTGATTACTTACCACACAACTACGTAATACTACCAATGCCATTGTAAACCAAAATATACACATTCGTCCATCCGGAAATATTATTCCCATCAAAGCAAACAAAACGGCTGCTATTCCACTTGAAATAAAATTCTCTTTATTAGATTTCACAACCAAAACATCTTCTCTTTGCTCCATTGTACATCCCTCCTAATTCAAGACCCCTATATGCATTTTAGCTTTTCATTTATATCTGCTATTCAAACACCGTTTTAATCCTAACCCCTATACATCTTCATCTATCAACTTCAATACTAAACCGTCTCTACAAAGCACTTTTTGCCTCAAACAGTCGCCTCTATGTAACAAATGAACTATGTTACTGACGACTGTTTGAAGCTTACAGTTCATCAACTATACATACTCTATATGGTATATTCTATCTTATTATATCCCATTCGATATATAAACGACCATGATAGAGATATTTTCTTACTCGGTATACATGCCCACCTTTCCGTATTATCTGTTCTGATACCACTCTCGGCTTCATGCTATTCATATAGCTTTCTTTTTTGCTGTGGGTACTTTTTGATGAAGCTGTATTACCTTTTTTGTGATTTGCTGATGCAGCCGCACTTACAGCTGAAGCCATTCCCGTATATCCTGTATTTACAACTAGATCAATACTACCAGTAGCCGCAACATTTCCAGCCACAATATGACCATCTTTAACTAATTCAAGACCAGCCAAATCTCCGATACCTGATGCAGAAAAAAGTGCTGCTACACCCCCACTTACTAAAGATGCTCCAAGACTTGCACCACTTCGATATGTTATCATACCCGTAAAAATACCGTTTGCAGCCGCCCCAATATATTTTTTCCAATTACTATAGCCACCAAATATACCGCCAACCGCTCCAAGTACTGCCGTAGCTGCAACATCTTCAACACCAAAGTCCTGTCCCATTGTCTGCGCGATGATAAAAGATGCCGCCACATTAACAGCTGCTCCAAGTGCTGCTCTAACCAGCCAGTCAGCAATTTGTCCTTCCTCATCAGCTTTTAAAATAGGATTATTATCACAATATAAATATAAATTTTTATTAGCCAAATCCACATGCGTATCTATCAACACATCTTCATTATCCGCACTAATAAACCTGCAGATCTCCGGCTGATAATAACGGCTCTTCAGATAGTACATCCCCGTCTCTTCATCATAGTAGTACCCCTTAAATCTGTACGGGTTGTCCTTTCCAAGTGTCCCTGCCATGCTGCCTGTGATGCCGGTCAGTATACCCCAGCTGTCATATCTGTAGTTTACTACAGCTGTACCATTGGCGTCAATCAGTCCTGTGATCGTCATCAGGCCGTCACGGATATAATATTAATCCGCACCCTTATATCGGATGGCCATCAGCTGGCCGCTGCCGTCATACAGGTAATGCTGCCATACACCGTTCTTCTTCTCAGACAGGACACTGCCGCCCGCTGTCAGGTATTCTGTTGTGATGCCGTTCACTTTCTTGGATGTCCGGATGCCGGATGCATCATACGTATATGTGTTTACTCATTGTTCTTTCTCCTTTTTCTTTTGTTTTGTCATATATAAAGTTTCGTGCAAAGATCCGGATATTTGCCATGTCAGCATCACGGCAGCCCCAGCCCGGAATCTCAGCTGCATTCTCGAATTTTCAGAAACAGTTTTTCCGCATTGAGTTCTGCTATTCTCAGACATTCTTTCTCACATGTGTTCTTATATTTGAAGAATATCTTGTCTAGTTTTCTTAGTTTTCGTGATGTTGAGGTTATTATATTCCCATTTTCATAGATTGTCAATAGCAATTTCTCATATTTTCAGAAATTGTTGACGAGTTTCTGGGAGAATGGTATAATAATCTCAGAAAATGAAAAGGCATGAAACTCTCAGTATCCCAGATGCTTCATTTCGATCAGCCGAAACAGTATCTATGTTTCTGTTATGACTGTTCTTTATAAGGATACTGATATTTCACAAGACAACTGATGATGATAGAAGGAGATTTTTTCAATGAAGAGCACTGTAGGTGAAACCTTAAGAAAATGTAGAATTGCAGCGGGGAAGTCCGTGCGGGAAATGTCTGAATTACTGACTGCCAATGGTTTTAAAGCATCCGAGAAGACAATTTACAGCTGGGAGAACGGCAACAGCCAGCCCACCCCTGACGCCCTTTTAGTCATGTGCCGTGCCTACGGTGTCGAAGATGTCCTCGGCACATTTGGCTACGCACCTGAGAAACCAACCACCATTGCCGCTCATTTTGACGGTAATGAATTTACACCTGAACAGATTGAGAAGATTAAGGCTTTTGCCGCCTTTATCAAGTTCGATGATCAAAGGAAGTGATTCACCTGAATACTTATGAAGAATTATTGCAGGATGCCGATGATGAACAGGTACACGTTCATGAATCTGTTGACCTGAACGGAGACAGCACCGGAGAGAAACGTCTGAACGGTCTCTATGTAGATGGCCATATTGCGCTGGATTCACAGCTGAAGACCACCGCAGAGAAGACCTCTATTCTTGCCGAAGAAATGGGCCATCACTTTACAAGCGTCGGTGATATTACCGATTTGAAGAATGTGAACAGCCGACAGCAGGAATTGGATGCCCGCCTGTGGGGATATAACCGTCTGATCGGACTGCGCGGTATTATCCGTGCCTTTGAACATCACTGCCAGAACCGCTATGAGATGGCAGAATATCTGGATGTTACGGAAGATTATCTCGAAGAAGCCCTGGCCTGTTACCAAAGCAAATACGGCGTTTATACCGTTGTTGATAACTATGCGATTTACTTTATTCCCAATATAGCTGTTGCGAGGCGGTTTTAGAAAAATACGATAGTAAGGTACCTAACAATGCAAAAATCCAAAATTTTTGCCCTATTTTGATGTGGAAAGACACTATAATTATGAAGATACATGAGATTACCCCCAAAGATTACACAGACCTGCACCGTCTCTACTGCCAGCTGGAGGATGACTGGACCTCAGACATCCAAGACATGATTCGCGTTCTGGAAGAAGTGAAAGATGACCCGCATTATCATCTGGTGGGTATTTTTGACGATGCAGACAAGCTGGTGGGAACCATTACCCTCAGCAAATGTCTTGATCTGACGGCCAAAGCCCGCTTTTATTATTCCCTTGAGAATCTGGTGATTGATGAAAATTACCGCCAGCAGGGATATGGTCAGGCCCTGATGCAGTATGTAGAAGACTATGTGCGCCGACACAACGGACGCTATGTCAATCTGACATCTTCCATCCATCGCACCGACGCACATGAATTTTATTATCGTATTGGTTTTCCTCGAAATTATACCGTAGGATTTAAGAAAAACGTGGTGGACGATTAGCCATTTAAAAGCTCCGGCCGCCGCCCCCGTGGGTACCTCCGCCGCTGCTCATATGCACGCCGCCTCCGCCTGAGCCGCCGGAACCGCCTCCGCCCTTCGGTTTCTCAATATGACGTCTTGTTACCGTCCGGTTCATAAAGCGATCCTCTTTGGCATCCAGATGTGAACCGGATGCGTCAAAGTACGTCCGGCTGTTGGTTGTCACACGGCCGCCGCGTCTGAATACCATGGCAAAAGTCACAACTGCGCCGATGACAATAGCGATAATCAGTCGAAGCAGCACACCAAAGGCATCCATGCGGGCACTTCTATCTGTGGAGCGCCCCATATAATCACGGACACCTTTCAGGAAAGCATCGCAGGTGCCCTTATAATCGCCATCTGTGATGTGATTATAGCAATTATCCAGCACTTTATTGATTCTATAATCATCATAATAATTCATGGCCTGCCCCTGGGTCGCCATATAAATCTGCCGATTATCCATATCAATCAGAAACAAAATACCCGGATATTCATCTCTCGACATGGATTGACCGATTTTTTCCGCATAGGCATCTGCATAAGCCTGAGCACTCAATCCTCCTGCATCATCCGTTGTCACAATAGCGATATCTGCACTGTATCTCTCAGAATATTTTTCCAGTTTAGTCAAAAGTGACGCTTCCTCATCCGCCGACAAAAGATCCGCCGCATCATAAATACCGCTGGCTGACATACTCGCATCAGCCGCTGTCTCCCCATCCTGATTCGCTGTCAATACAGTCTCTGCGGCTGATACTGTTTCACCGGCCGTTTCTGCAGTCTCCGCGGCTTCTGCCTGAAAGGCTGTCATCACTGACGCCATTCCAAGGCCCATGACCAACAGCATCACCATCAGAAAATTCAATATCTTTTTCATTACAACAGCCCTCCAATCACCATCAGAATCGCAAAGGCCGCTGCCGAAATGCCTGCAAACCAGCCTGCCACTTTGCCTCTGCTCACAGGCGGTTCACCAATGACCTTACCTGTCTGACCATTCATGGCAAATATATAATCTTTGTCCCTGTAGCGATAGGAAATAAACCAGATTGGCAGATACACATAATCACTACTGATATGGTCATAATCCATCTGTTGATGGTCAATATGTACACTTGTGTAACCGGAAATCGTTGAACGGGCGTATTCTGCAGCATATCCGGCCACCTGCTGCTTCACCTGGGGCAGTAAATCCTCTGAACGATAATCTCCCTGATCCGCCTCAAATCCTGCCAGATACGGAATCTGGAAAGTTTTCAATGTGTCAAAACGATAGGGCTCCAGCTTTGCCATCAGGGTATCGTCCATTTTCTCTGATGCGTCATGGGGTACTTTTGTATATTCCAGACGCATTTTTCTCCGCACATCAAAGAAGTCCGTCTCCGTGTATTCTGTTTCGCCACGCACATAAATATTCACCCGGGTTGCCGTTCCCCGGACATCCACACTGGCATTCATATCATACAGCCAATATGGAATGTACAAAGGCTGCAGACGCTGGATATTCTTTGCCGCCATAAAGCCCTTCGGCGAAAATCGACCGTTATGACACCATTTTCTGAAGGCTGCCTCCGCTTTCTCCCTGTCCAGTTCAAAAGGCAGCACATAGGCCGGCCGCCAGTCTCCGCTTAGGCGGTCCGCCATCACCAACGGTGCCCCACAGTATTCACAGTGCGTGGCACAGGTTTTGGCTCCCGCTGACAAAAGACCGCCGCAATTCACACAATAACGCGGTTTATCTGCCGGTTCTTCGGCCGCATTCTTATAATTCTCCTCATCCGGTCGGATATCCTCACTGTGATCACAATGCGCACAGTGAAGCTTTCCAAGCTTGATATCATATGACATATCTGCCCCACAGTTCGGACAGCTGAAATTCACAATCATTGTTATTCTCCCTGTATCATAAATTTATTTTTTCCTGACCCTATATCTCTTCACCCAAACATTACCTTAATCATACCATTTTCTCTCCCCGGTCGCAATCAATCCTGAAGTAAAAAAAGGGACTTTCAACGAAAACGATTTTGTTCCATTGAAAGCCCTTTGCTGTTGCTTGAAGCTGCACACTTTTTTATTTTTTGAGAAGCGCCGTCATATCTTCAATAAGTTTTTCGACGTCCCGCTTATTCACCAGTTTTCTGGCCTCACCGTTGATTTCTGCCAGATGGAAGCTGCTGTCATAGACTGTAAATGATACGGTTGTCTCGGTATCATCTTCCCACTTGACAGTAACACTGATGGCCGCATCACCGGTTGATTTTGCCGCTGTATCCAGAATCTTCTCCGCCGACATGCCTGAAAGATCACTGTAGGCAGAAGATAAATCTGTCAAAGCAATTTCTGTATCTCCGGCATACCATTTTTCTTCTGTCTCTGTCTCAGATTCATCCACTTTCTCTGCATCTGCAGTCGTTTCATCGGCTGTCGCATCTGTAGTTTCTGTTGCCTTTTCCGAATCTGTACCCTCAGTTTCTGCACTGTCCGCCAGATCATCCGCTTTGGCAACTTCTTCCTTTACCAGATGCCAGCTGTCACTGCCGATGGCAACATCGATACCCTTTGCATTATTCAGAGAACCGGACAAAATCGTATTATCCGTAAAATCCGCTGCTTTCTTTTCAACCAGTTCTTTGATCGTATCACCGCTGACAACATGGACTTCTTTTGAACCATCTAAGGCTGCATAGTAATCGCCGTCTTCATTCTGACTGCCGATATGCAGTATCAGCTGTTTGGCCACCTCAACAGTTTCCGTTTCAGACTCTGTTTCTTCTGTATCTGCAGTTTCCTGTACACTTTCTGCTGATGTTTCTGTCACTGTCTCTGCTGTGGTATAATCCACAGAAATGTCCGCTGTCGGTTTGTCCAGGCCATATTTCGACAAATCTTGGCAATTATACTCTACATGGCTCTTAAATGTGATGCCTGTCACAGTGTTGATAAACTGTGTTACAGATGATGATGCACAATTCTCTTTTTCCTCACCGTTTTCAAGAACTATCCTGCCGCCATCGCTGTCATTCTTAATTTCCAGTGTATGGCTGCCGGATTTGACATTGATATCCGTAATGCTGTCCGATGTGATGGTTGGGAAGCTCTCCATATCCGCCAGTTGATAGATATCCGAATTGAACGTATCGGCAAAATCGGATGCCACCAGGTAAACCGCATCATCTCCGCTGATTTTCAGATAGGACCCACCGGCCGCATCATTGGTATCACCCACGGTAAATTCTGCCTCTTTGCCGTCACTGGCCATATATCGCACAGTCAATACCGGCGAATCCAGACCATATTCCGACAAATCTTCCGGTGAATCCAGTTTTCGGGTAGCTGAAACCGCACCCAGGGCATTGGTCATGGTCGTCAGGCTGTCCTGGTCAACCGGAAAACTCTTGTCCTCCGCATTATACCAGGTGCCGTCCTCCTTCCTAAAGGAGAGACTTTTGCCGTCTTTTTCATAAGAAATGGCTGTAATCTGACCACTGTCCACACTGCTGATCACCAGAGAGTCATCAGAGCTGTCCGCATCCTCCGACCTCTGATTCAGCTTCACAACGAGTAAATAAAGAACAGCTGCCGCCGCCAGGCAGATGATAGCAATGATAAGCGCTTTTTTCCTGTTCTTCATATGCTATTTACGCCTCCTTCTAAACCATACGACACCGCCGCCGATCACAAGGGCCGCCGGAATCAGGATGACAACGGCACCCCAGAATCCCGCATCTGCAGCTGTCACTGTCAGATAGGTTGTGGAAAGGCTCTTGGTCGGTATGGAAATACTTTCTTCTTTATCGATCATCCAGCTCATCACGTTGCTGATGAGTTCATAATTACCGCCGGACACAGCCTGATTCATATTTTCATCCAAGATTGCTGAGGATGAGAAATAAACCAGTTTTGTCTCCACATCATTATAATTTTCAGTGACTGCAGCACCCACTGTAAACGTTCCCTCTTCATCACCTGAAGCTTTTTCCGTTGTTGTCAGATTCTTCAGATCCGTTTTAATATACGACTTGCTGCTTGTCTGCAAAAGAGCTTCTGTTGTCACAGTGCTTCGCACATCATCAGAAATATTGATATTCTGTGCATACGGCATCAGCACCAGATCCTTGGATGTCATGCTGCCCACTGCATCGGCACTCTGGATTCTCGGGATCAGATAGGATGGATACCCCGGATAATAATACTGGCTGTTGCCTTCAAAAATCAATCCCGCACTTGTGGAAAGACCATAATTATTCAAAAGTTCTGCCAGATTCGGCATATCCGTTTCTGTATAATCCGTGAATATCAGCACATGGCCGCCATTTTCCATATAAGACAGAATTCGATCCTTTTCGTCCGCTGTAATATCCTTCTGCGGTCCGTTGATCATCAGACAGTCTGCATCATCCGGTACAGATTCACTTGTTACAAGATTCAATTCTTCTATATCAATATTTTCCTTTTCAATCTGGCTGGTCAGTGTATCAGAAAGGGATGCTTCATCATGACCTGTCAGTGTATACAGTTTCGGCAGAGTATCTGATGTCACATAATCAATAGCACTGGTCAGCTGACCTTCTGCGTCGAATCCGGTTGTCTGACTGCTGTATGTGGAATAATTAAATTCCGACTGATAAATATCACTGTAATTGATGACTTTATATTTGTCCCCACACACAACGATCAGGCTGTTGTCTGACAATGAACTGTCTGTATATTGTTTCGTAAAGGACGGATTGACCACCGGATCCTTTGTATGCACTTTGATATGACCAGACAGAGACTCATAACGTTCCAGCACTTTCTGGATCTGTTCATCCTCCTGTCCGCTCTGGGCAACCAGATAAACATCCACATCTGAATCCAATCCCTTGACGAACTCCTTCGTCTGATCTGTAATCGTATAAAGCTGATTATCCGTCAGGTCAAACTGTGTATATTTCACCGGAATCTGACCCACTGCCAGATTGATCACCACAATGATGGCCAGCACAACGGCTGTCATCAGGGCATCGCCGCCCCAGCGTTTGCGCTGAATGGACTGTATCGTCAAAAAGATGCTGAATCCGATAATAGACAGGTAATAGAGAATACCTGTTATATCAAAGACACCGGAACCGAAGTTGGAAAAGAAGGATGTCATATTAAAGGCACCCAGCACTTTTGCCACAGAACCGGCCATCCATTCTGATTTTACAAAGAAAATGATAATATTAACAGCTTCTGCAATGATAGCCGCCGCAACTGCGATCTTTATATTGGATGTCAGGTTATACACCAGCCATGCTGCAAAAAGAACAACGAAAATCCAGATAACAAAAGATGCCACCGCCGTTGACGGCAATGCGTTGGTGATCACACCTGTAATATAAAATACAAGCAGCACAAAGAATGTCAGCAATGCTGCAATAACCTGACTCTCCGTTACTGATGAGATAAACAGGCCAATGGCAATGCAGGCTGCACCATACAGGAAATAACCCAAAATGGCTGTATAAGCCATCGGCAGGGAAACGGTACCGAACCGGCTGAGAATCAACGGATAAAAGCAGGTGATCAACAGGGCCAGGCCGAATACTGTCACCATCGCCAGATATTTGCCGATGACAATCTTCCAGAGTGAAACAGGCGCCGTCAAAAGCAGCTGATCCGTCTTCCGGTTTTTCTCTTCCGCAAGGATACGCATTGTCAGGACCGGTGTCATCAAAAGGAATAAGACAATGACGCAGGACAATGTGTAGCCGAAATACGGATAGCCTGAAGACAGATTAATCACCGCAAAATAGATACCGATTACAACCAGCATAAAGGCCATGCAGATATAGCCCGTCATGGATGTAAAATACGAACGTAATTCCTTTTTATAAATCGCTGTCATGTTCTGCTGCCTCCTTTCCGTCTTCTTCATCTGTCTCGTCAGTTTCTCCCGGGTGCTCTTCATGTTCTTCATGATCTTCCTCATGTAACTCATCTTCATGAGAATCTTCTTCATGAGGATCTTCATTGTTTTGTGCCTTTGCAGATGTTTCAGTACCCTCGGCTGTCAATTCAATAAAGACATCCTCCAATGACTTCTTCATCTGATTCATGGCATAAATCGGGCACTGGACAGCTGCCAGTCTGTAGAAGATCATCTCACGGACTTCTGTCTTCGGATCGCTCTGGATCATCACATCGACACAACCTTTTTCCTCAGAATCCGTATATTCAATATTTTCAACACCATCAACAGCATCCAGTACGCCTTTGATAGCCGCCTCATCCCCTTTGACTGTCAGATGCAGTGTTACCTTATCTTCCATGAGCTTGCCAAGATTATCCGTTGTGTCACTGGCCACCAGTTTGCCGTGGGACAAAATCAGCACATCATCACAGACTGCACTGATTTCAGACAAAATATGGGAACTCAGAATGACGGTATGTTTCTTGCCAAGGCTTCGGATCAATCCGCGCATCTCAATGATCTGCGCCGGATCCAGGCCGACTGTCGGCTCATCCAGAATAATCACCTCCGGATATCCAAGCAGTGCCTGGGCCAGACCTACACGCTGTTTGTAACCTTTGGACAGATTCCGGATCAGACGGTCTGACACCGCCTCCAATTTGGCATCTGCGATCACTTTCTGAACCTCTTCTTCCTTTTTATTCCTGGCAATTCCTTTTAATTCGGCCGCAAAACGCAGATATTCAAGGGGTGTCATATCTGTATACAAAGGCGGGATCTCCGGCAGATAACCAATACATTTCTTGGCCTCCTCCGGATTCTCCAGCATATCATGCCCGTTGATCATAATGCTGCCTTCTGTCGGTCCGATATAACCGGTAATCATATTCATCGTTGTGGATTTGCCGGCACCGTTCGGTCCCAGAAAACCGTAAATATGGCCTTCTTCCACTGTAAAACTCAGATGATCTACAGCAATATGATCGCCGTATTTCTTCACAAGATTTTTGACTTCTATCAAAGCCTCTCTCCTCCTTCTCACTATTTGAACAGACAATTACGAAACCCAAGAATTTCAGCATTTTCCATATCTAATGGGTTTCGTAATTGTCTGTTTCATGCTTTATAGCATGCTATTTTCTCTCAAGGTATAGCATAACCAATATTTGTGATGCTTTGGTGGGGATTTTGTGACGAAAAAATGACCATTCTGTGAACGGTCACAAACGGTCATTTTCTTCTGTATATCCATTTAATTTTTATGTTCAATTTTCATCGGCAGCCTGCTTGTCCGCACCGGAGACAATGCGGTTATAATCCGCACTGTCCTGCTGCCATCGCTGATAACGGCTGTCTTTTCTATGGTCTTCCAGCTGGTACTGCGATCCCAGATAATTTCCCAGCCATGTACTGATCTTCTTTGCACCGCTGTAATTCAGATGATTGCCGCCGTCACGGCTGTCCGTCAGCCAGTCAAAGCCTGTCTTTGTCATCATATCCTTCATATTAAAATCAATAAAAGGAATATTGCGATCAGATGCGTAATCCGCCACTGCCTGATGTCTGGCCATATTCCATGAGTTGGCTGACGGCATCTCCACAAACATCACTTGAATACCCGCATTCTGACAGATTTCAACAAACTGATTGAGACTCTGCAGCGCTATGGCATCTATTTCTTCCCGGTCATCCGTCTTCGCCATATAATCGACCCCTTTGTAAGCCACCCGGTCATCCGAATAGCGGTACCCTTTTGCCGCATCATGCCATGGTTTCTGCGGTTTGCCCATCAGCTCTGAGATCGTCACACTTTTCCAGCGATCATGATATTCCAATACCGGAAAAAGATAATTGGCTGCGGTCTTGACCAATGAGGTCAGATGACCGTCCATGTTTTCCTGGAAAAGGGCGTCCGTCTCCAGAATAACAACTTTTGGCCTCTGGCATGTCAGCACTTCCTGAAGCAATCTCACGGACTGATCGATGGTCTGATTGGGTTCTCCACAGGCAAAGCCTGAAATGCCATGCGTTTTCCACAATTCCATAGGTGAAAATCCACTGGCCAGATCACTGTTGCCGATAGCCACCACATCCAGAGAATCCTTTTCTTCCCCATAAAACCCTCTGGCTCTGTAATTGTGCATGCCGCCGCTGGCGGAATTCGACCTTGGCACCAACGTCTTTGACATTCCCACCAACAGCAAAACCGTCAACAGCACAAAAGCAATCATTTTCAATGCCCGTCCGGCAAACTGTTTTCTATTAGATATATGCATTTCACTGACTCCTCATTCACGAAGTTATTTCTGCGTATTAGACATATTGCCCACTTCTGCTTCCGTCGCTGTCTGAAACTCCTGCCCATTACGCATTTGGATTTAGAAGTTAGCATACAATGGATCCACCACGCCATATCCGCTGCCATAGGCTCCAAGCAGTACAATGGCACAAAATACCCCTGCATAAACGGTCCACCTGAGCACCATCGGCCATGATGCAATTCGCTCACGTATACAAATACCTCTTTCTCTGACAATACCCACCATCAGCATCAGTAAAGCGCCCAGCGCCAGCACAGCCAGATCATGTCTGTCTAATCCCAGCTCAAGCCAGTTTCCTGTTGTTTTTCTAAACATGGATTCAAACATCTCCGCAAAAATACGCAGACTGTTTGCCCGAAACAACAGCATACCGATATTCACCAGTATAAAAGTTCTGATGATCAGCAGCAGCTGCCATGGCCGGCTCTCCTTCCGAATCCCGGTTTTTTCATAAAAACAATGTATCACCGGTTTGCCAAAAAGGCCGAATAATGTCAATACATAGTAGTACATGCCGTAAGCCACATATTTCCATGCAGCTCCATGCCAGAGTCCATTGGCCAGCCAGACGAAAAACAGCGCAAACGCCGTTGGCATTGCCTGCCCCAGATGGACACTCAGATGTTTCTTGGCCCATCTTCCCAGCTTCATATTTGTTTTCGACAATGTTACCGGATAGAAAATATAATCTTTGAACCAGGCCCCCAGCGTCATATGCCATCTTCGCCAGAATTCACCGATGGACTTCGAGAAAAAAGGCTGATTGAAGTTCCGGGCAATCTCAATGCCAAACAGTGCCCCGCTGCCCCGCACGATGTCCATGCATCCGGCAAAATCCGCATAAATCTGCAATGTATAGACGAACATCGCCAAGATCACAATGCCGCCGCTGTAATCCGACGGACTGCCGAAAACGGTACTGACAAGCAGCGCCGCCCGGTCAGCCAGCACCATTTTCTGGAAAAGTCCCCAGAGGATCAGCTGCGCGCCAAAGGTAAACTGCCGGTAATCAGCCCTGTGTCCTTCAAAGGCCTGCCCTGCAAGCTGGTCGTAACGGCTGATAGGGCCTTCCGTAATATTGGTGAAAAGGCTGAGGAAAAGTGCCAGTCTGCCGAAGTGATGATCCGCCGCTGTCTGCCCCCGGTAAACATCGATCACATAGCCCACCGCTGACAGCGTATAAAAAGAAATGCCCAGAGGCATCAACAGTTTCAGCGCCGGCAGCTGAAAACCAGGCTCCAGATGGCTTCCCAGCGCATTGATATTGGCACTGAAAAAGTGATAATATTTCAAAAAGGCCAGAAGCCCCACATTGATCAGCACCATGGCAAACACAATATAGCGCTTTCGGCGCATCATAACTGCCTTTCTGGTTTTTCTCTCTTCTTTTTCCAGACTTTTACGCACACTGTCAAAGGCCTGCTGCTCCCCCTCCATAGCCAGAGCTCCCAGATAAACCGAAACGGTTGTGATCAGCAGAAAAACAATCATTTTTCCGGAGGCCATCCAGTAGAAGAAATAACTGCCGCCCAGCAGCACCAACCACCGTTTTTTCAAGGGTATCAGGTAATATAAAGCCACCAGCACCCCCAGAAAAAACAGCAGATAAAAATAAGAGGTATAACTCATCCCGGACTAATCCTCCTGAAGCCGCATGATCAGCTGCCACATCGCCTCCACAGACTCAAAATTCTCCGGCACCACATCCGTCGGCAGAATCTCCACATCAAACTCGTCACAGATCTCCGTCACAATCGTCATCACATCCAGAGAATCAATCAGTTCATCCGACACCAGATGCTTCTCATTCACATAATCAATACCCGGTTTCACTTTATTCAAAATATCTAACAGTTCTTTCATGTCAATAGCATCTCCTTCCATTTTCACTCTATTATCTACCACAACTAATACTTGATAACACTACTTCTTATCCCCTCAACTTCCGATGGCCTGCCCATCCATTAAATCTGTATAGTAGCTCTTCAAGTATTTCCTGTCGATTTTGCCGTTGGCATTTTCCGGCATCCTCTTCACTCTGATGCATTCTCCCGGCCGCATATACGGCGGCAATTTCCCTTCCAGAAGAACCCGCATCTGATTTTCATTTTTTGGACCACCCTCATAGAACAGGACGATTCTGTCATGCACTTCATCGTAAATACTGACACAGCTCTTGACATCGGAGGCCGCACCGGCGGCGGCTTCAACTTCACCTAACTCGATACGGTATCCCATATGCTTAATCTGAAAATCTCTGCGTCCCAGATACAGCAGCTCGCCGCGGTCATTATAACGGACCAGATCACCGGTTTTATATATCTTCTCCGGATACCATGGGTTCAGCGGGTTCTGGATAAAAGCAGCATCCGTTTTGTCCGGATCTCCATAATATCCGTCGGCTACAAAAGAGCCTCTGACACACAGTTCGCCGATTTCTCCCGGTGCCGCTTCCGTACCATCCTCACGAAGGATGATCAGGTCACAGTTGTCGCAGGCACGTCCAATAGGCAGTGTTTCACTATCCGCAAAATCCCGGTCCACAATGTAATAAGCACAGATATCCGTTACTTCTGTCGGCCCATACAGATTGGCATACAGCAGCTCCGGCATTTTTCTCCGCCAATAATTCAGCTGTTTCACCGGCATCACCTCACCGGCGAAAAGAACCTTCTCCATATACGGAAGGGACACATAATCCAGCACTTTCCAATTAGCCACTATGGACAAAGCCGTCGGCACCCAGTAAATGGTATTCACTTTTCGACTGTTCATATACTCCAACAGACGCACCGGAAAAGCAAATAATTGCTTCGGCAGAATCTGAAGTTCTGCGCCTGCTGCCAGAGTTGTATAAATATCCAGCACCGACATACTGAAATAAAAAGGTGTCTGGCTGCCGAAAACCGTCGCTTCATTGATATCAAATGTCGTTTTCACCCATTCCGCATAAGCCATCACATTTCGATGGGAAACGGCAACACCCTTCGGCATGCCTGTGGAGCCGGATGTAAAAAGGGTATACACCAGATCCGTATCCACTGCTTTTCTCCGAATCTTTGCCAGCCCTTCCCGATCCTCAGGCACATACATGGCCTTCTCATAAAGAAGAATCTTCGGACTGTCTTTTCTTTCGGAGGCAAGGGCTTCCCTGACTGTCTCTTCATGGTCCCTGTCGGTAATAATCGCCGCCGGTTTCAGCACACTGAAAATCTTGCGGATTCTGTCCCAGGGCATTTTGGTGTCAATCACTGTATAGAAATCACCGCCGTAAACCGTTCCCAGCATTGCCGCCAGACAGGCCGGTGTTTTTTCCATATAAACAGCCACCGGACGGTGTGTCAACCGGTGCTTCAGCAGTAAACTGCCGATCCGCGCTGATGCCTCTCGAAGCTGACGCCAGGTCATCGATGTATCTGTATCGGCACAGGCTGTTTTCTCAGGCCGCCGACCGACTGAATGTTCAAGATATTCCAATATATTTTTCAAGCTATCGCCCCCTGTTCTCTTTGGTGCCCCTATCATAGCACAAAAAAATCCGAAAACAGGAAAAGTCGGGGTATTGTAAGAAAGTTATATGGAGTGAAAGAATTCTGAAAGAAAATTTAGTATAACTATAGACAAAAAAGGATGCCCTAAGACATCCTCTTACATAGAATTTATTATTTATTTCTCCGCTTCCTCTATCACACAGGTATGTTCTCGCGTCACTTTATCATAGTTGACACCCACCAGCAGAATATTTCCCCTATAATCTTCGAGGCTCTTACAGTATTGTTTTTCTTTAATCTGAGCAAGGGCACCCTCGGCACTGTGATTCCATTTCAGTTCAACCACCAATGCCGGTTTATCCGGGAACTGTCTGCGAGGCAGGAAAACCATGTCAGCCAACCCTTTTCCTGTGGGCAGTTCACGATATACAGTGTAAAAATTTCTTGCTGCATATAAAGCAAGTGAAATGGTATAACTCAATGTATTTTCATCGTTGTACTGAATATGTGCCGTTTCAAAGTGCGCCTGTTCAATCCCTTCAGCGACTTTCTCAGGATATTTCTGCCAGATAGCCTGAAGCGTATCTGAAGAATTCTTTAATGCCTTGGAAACCTCACCCCACTGGGATGCAGCAACGGCATTGATGTATTCGCCCCGCACTTCACTGTTTGGAATGAAAACTTCCTTGTATGAAAAATCATATCCCAAATAGCCAAGATGGATCAACAACGTCAAAACATCATCCTCACTGTAGAATGTCGTCATATCATTGGAAAATGTTCCTGTATTAACCGGAATTCTCTCTCCCGCCAACATACTCAAAACATCATCCTTCAGTCCTTCAAAGTTCATATCAATATAGAACCGAAGAGCTTCAAATGTCTCCGTCCGATTCCAGTAAGAATCGCAAATACCGGTTAAAATAGCCGTCACCACGGAGCGCGGACTGTAGATGGATCTGGCCTTCTCAAAATGATAACCGTCATACCATTCTTTCAGTTCAGACAAATTTCTTCCATATTGCTTACATAAAGCGGCAACTTCTTCTTCCGTAAAACCGACAAATTCTGCCAAGGGTCCCGGATTCGTCATAGAAAACTCATCAAACATATTAAGTGCTGAGTGTGTGCCATATTTCTTAATCGGCAAGATTCCGGTCATGTAGGCAAGATGAATATACGCCTTGTCCTTCAGGAAATCCCTCAGGAAATCCAGATACTGTTCCTGCGCTTCATGGTTCTCGCGATATTCCCTGAAAATGCAGTCCCATTCATCAATAATAATCACAAACGGACATTTCGTCTGCTGGTAAACATCCTGCATTGCCCTGCTAAAATTTTCTTTATCAAAATAATTAATATCCGGATATTCAAAAAACAAATCCCATAAAACTGATTTTTTTACTAAACGCAGCATCTCATCCATGCTTGATGTCTGACTGAGAAATTCCTGCATATTCAGAAATATTGTATTATATTGATTTAATTTCTTCTCGCAGGCATCCGCTTTGGAAATCTTCAATCCCTGAAATAATTCCCGCGAATCACACCCCCGGCTGTAATAGGCCGCCAACATATTGGCCGCCATCGACTTGCCAAAGCGTCGAGGCCGGCTGACACACACATATTTCTGATTGCTGTACATGACCCTATTGGTATATTCAATTAACCCCGTTTTATCCACATAAATCTGAGAATTCAAAGCTTCTCCAAACTTCTCATTCCCAGGATTCAGATAACCACCCATGCACCGCACCTCCTTCTATTGCCTGTCAGCCCTGCCTGTATATTCATTATGTATTCGTGCTTATTTATGAAGTTTTTGAAATTTTACTTGGCTCTGAACAGTTACATAATAATATTCACCGGATAAGCCGTTTATGCGGCATGACGCTCCTTCGTCATCTCAATGGCACTGTCCATATTCCCGGATGCTGCCACTACAAAAACAGGCAAACTGTCCTGATAACTGCTGTTGATCTCACATTCCCAGTATTCCAGCCTTTCCCCGTCTTTCTCAATGCACGTCAGAAGCTCCGGCGGAATACGCCATCCATCTGATTCTTCTGTCATCATGGTAACGGCCGCTGACAGAAAATAGCGGATCACACTCTGTCCATGACCATTATCCTTGAAATCCGTATCCAGTCTCCTGAGATATTTCTGAAAAGCGGCTTCTTCAAAAATAGCCAGACTGCTGCCATACCACTTGGTCACAATATATTGCTTATTGCTGTCCATCTGTAAATCTGTACATCCGTCTGTCCTAAGTTCAACTGCTCCTCTCATGTAAACCCCTCCTAATTACTGCAGCTCCGCCAACAGCTGCTTCTGTCACATGACTAATGTTCCTCTCTTCCATCAGCCAACACTTCTCCCACAAGTCTTAATAGCGATTATGAACAACTTCTATGGCTGCAATGACATCCCGCATCTTGAGTTCGGTTCCGTCATCCAGAACTGCCGTCCCCGTCAGATGCCCAAACACCTGATGCTGATCGCTGGCAATTACTTTCATATCAATCTTTGCTTTTCTGTCCAGGATCGGCTCAAAAATCCCCTCAAACCGACCATCACTGGATGAAATCGTCCACGGATCCATGTAATTAAAATTGCCCTTATCATCCTGTCCGATCATAAAAACAACTTCCTGAAGCTTATGGGCACGGCCATCATAGAAAATCACATTCTCAGTGGCACTGCTCCGATCACTGAATCCATAGCCGAGATTGAAACCGAAAGGTACACCGTTCAGCCTTGTACTGCAGGTTCCCCAACGCCAGATATTGTCATAAGTCCACACACCGCGTCCCCAGTCAAGGACAGCCATATCTTTTCTCCCATCAAAAATATAATCGCGCCCGTCAAAGTTCACTTTGCCCTTGACCGGCATACAATTCACCTTCTGATTGTAATAAAAAGCCTTCTGATTCTCCTTCCACGGTGTTGCAATACAGATGCTGTCCATCTCCGGCTGCTTCATCAGAAGATCCGCCGTCAATGTCTTACCATCCTGAAAATCACGGAAAACACACTGAATTCTTCTTCTATGCGGCTTCACCGTATAACGAAGATGAATTCGACCATTTCTGAAATCCGCATTGCCATCGTCCGATGTCCTCCCCAGTCCCAATCGTCCCATAGGCATTGCCGTCAATATGGTCTCAGTATGTTCCTTTCGTTCCACAAGATCAATCAAAGAAACACTAATTAATCCCGCATATCCCAGATCCGACAGGGTAAAGGCAACGGCATAATGTTCATTGCCCGCAAGATAATAATCCCATTCCTTAATGCGAAAAGAAGGGACTGCAATATTCTCGCGATTATACTGCCAGACCGGTCGTCTCGCCCATCCAGGCGTTACAACGTATCCCTGCTTATCCAACAACTTCTGAACATCCGTTACCTCATGCTGCATAAAGATCCCTCCTGTCTTCTCTTATTTTGAACGTATATTATCAGTATAACAAATTTTTTGAAAAAAAATAGTCTTTTATACATATTTCATAAATTTCGGTGCAAACTAATGCTGTCACCCGTCAATATGTTAGCTTTTCCGTTCACAGCATCAAGTGAAAAATATTTCTCACGATTACATGTTGAACGGACTCAGTTTTTTCACAATTGAAAGGAGATTATCAAAATGGAAGTAAACAATTCAATTAAATGTGGCGTTCATGATTGTAAACATCATGCAGGTAATGTGGAATACTGTACCTTAAACTGTGTCAGCATCGGCGCCTGCGAATGTTCCCCTAAGACAAAAGAGGGCACCGACTGCGAATCTTTTGCAGCCCGCTAAACTAAAAAAAGGGCTGCACCAATAACCCCAAAGCGTGTGGCCCATGTATATCAAACTATGAGAAACACGCTCCGCGAGTTTCTCAAGTTATCGCGGCAGTCGCCAAGGTCTCGTGCAAGCACGGACTTTGGCTCGTTGCTCGCGTAAATAAGGCGTCGCTTTAACGATTAAAAAATCGTAAAGCGGACGCCCCTTTTGTTCAATCATCCCTTATAATCATTAGTATATCTCTTACCAGCTACGACTGTTACAACTATAATTTATCACAGTACTTTCATTATAGCATCTCATTCCTTTATCTTGAACAGGTTAAACCCCTTTTCAAACTTTTCAAGTCACTTTCTCTGCATAATCAAGGCATATCCATCCCTGCCCTGATTTCAGCTTTCCCCATCGGCTTTTCTCTCCGGCTGCATTGACAATTCCCGTTGCTTCTTCTGTAATGGTAAATACCCCCTTGCCTGTAAATCCCACAGCCTTTGAATGAATCGTGGGTGCCTGCCGGATGTTCAGACCGTCAACAGAAACTCTGACCAGATATGCTGTCTTTTTATTTAATGTCATACTATCTGTCGAAGTATTTTGATTTGTCTGATGACTGTTATTATTTCGGTTATTCTGACTGCTCTGCCCGCTTTGATTTGCTGGCTGGCTTTTATTCCCAATACCAAAATACTCTGCTATTGCAGCTGCCTTGGCCTCCGCTATAGCCTTTAAATTCTCCTGTTTCGACAGGAAAAGACATTCCTTGGGATTATCATGAAAACCATGCTCAACTATATAATCATAACGAACCGGGCCATTTTTCGCCTGTCCCTGTGAAGCTGCTCCAGATACTGCCCCACGGATAACCCCATACCAGTCTGCGCCGTTGCTCTGGGTCTTTGTCACGACTCCCCTGTTATAAGTAATGCCTGTGGATGGCTTCATGACTTTGACAATGGCATCGATCATTTTCTCTGCCAGTTTTTCTGATCCCGGAAGATGTGCCGAGCGAACCACCGTCACACCGCAGGCTTTTCCATTGAATGCATCCGTATGGTTGCTCTCAAACAAAACATTGGCATATCCGTTCCCCTTTTTCACTGCCATCTGTCCGCGTTCATAAAGCCCCGGGTCCTGATTCCGTTCTCTTGTCAGGATAACATCAATCCCTCTCTTTTCCAGGGCTGCCTTTTCATAAAGGCTCAAATCATAAACAGCCTTGCTTTCATAATAACCTTTCACTGCTCCGGCATTATAGGTATTCCCCGTATGTCCCGGGTCAATAACGACTAACAGCTTTTTATTGTCTGACATTCTCTCCACCTCCTGCCTTCATTTTATTCAGCACACTATTATTAGTATTCGCTTCATTGGTGTTCGCCTCGCCTGCTTCATATATCTTATCACTTATACCATTATCCATTGGCAGCTCTGATGTCATATTGGCAAGAAAATCTCTCAGCCAGCTTTCGACCTTCTTCGGCACCGGCAGGCCGCACAGAACCATGTTTTTCAATACGGATAAACATTCACAGGCTGTAAACAGCAGACAGAAGAATTCGCACATCCCCAGTTTCTGAACACCCAGATCATGCACATATTCCTCAGGTATAAAAGCCAGAAGATTCACATGAATCAGTAAATCCACCAGCATCAAAATCCCTACACTGACAACCATGGCCACCTTTCTGATAGCTCCGTCGATACCCACAGAACTGTTGAACTGTCGAAACTTGATGGCCCGAAGAACACCCAGCAGTGTATCCGCGCAGATAGCCAGCATCAGGATTTCTATAAAAATGTTATTTGAAAACTGTAACATTATATCTCTCATCTTTCATCAATCTCCTTTCCTCTCAATTTTTTGTTTGTATATTTTCAGTTTATTTTTCTTGTGGTAAGGGAATGCCCCGCAAGAATGCGGGGCATTGAGAATAAAATGGAATGGTTATAATATTTCTTCCCATGGTTTAACTTTTTTCAAGTTAACATCATCAAATGTTACTCCCCATTGAGCAATTTTTCCTCTGAATATACTTTCGTTAATTCCGCCTTCATAACTATTCTTTCCATCATTTATTTTTCCGCTATCTAAATATACATAAAAAGTACTCCAATCTCTCCAATGTAAAATATTTATAAAATAGCTCATTGGATCTTTCTTTCGAAATCTTTTTATTTCATACGGAGAAATCACTGCGCATTTGCGGCAATTTGTATAACATGATTTTATATTATTCTCTATCCTTCTTGTTTTTAATTCACTCCAGCGATATTCCTTACTGCGGTTTCGCCATTTGACGGTACAGCCTTCTTTATCCATCTCTATCACTCTGCCAAAGCTAAACCATTCTCGAATCAATATTACTTCTCCTACAACAATCCCTATTATAGTATACGTTAACCATGCTTTTTCATTTGCAAAAAAACCATACGCTATACATATAATAGACATGATTATAAGAAACCAAAAACCCACTTGATAGATTTGCATATAATATTTTTCAGGTATAATTATAATTTTATCCTCATCCACGTTTTAATGTATCCTTTCTATTCTCCATTCTTTTCGTCCTCGATAATAATACACTCTCTTTCTATATACTTTTTTCCCTTTCCTTATAATCTGATTAGAAATTAAAGTACGTTTAAAACTATTTTTTACCGATTTTGACGCTTTAGTTTTTGAAGGGCCTGAATTAAAAATTCTACTTGTAATAGCACCTACAAACTCTCTTCCCGCATTTTCCACTACATCAATTACATTATTAGCAACTTTATCATAATTTGTCTTATGTGGCAAATTAAGTCTTTCACTAATATTCAATGAAGAAGCCGTCCATGCTATCGCTGCATTAAATGCAATACTCTTTGGTTCTTCACCATCATATATGCCTTTACCAGTTGTATAAATTACATAGAATGCTCTAGATATATTTTTAATCGGAATCAAATTGATAATAAATCCTGCTACAAAATCACTCAGATAATCTTTTGTTCTATATTCCTGACCTGTTGCAGATGTTGCTGCCCACGTCAAAAATGTACCTACAGCTGCACCTATCAGTGCTGGAATTACTATGTTCCAAAACTGACCATTCTCATCTTCCCTATAAACAGGGTTATTATCACAATAATTATACAAATTTGTATCAACTAATGCCATCGGAGACTGTGTCAATACATCATAACTATCCGCACTGATAAACCTGCAGATCTCCGGCTGATAATAGCGGCTCTTCAGATAGTACATCCCCGTTGTTTTTTGTCAAGCACTTTTCCCTAAAAAAAGCATCAGAATTCCCTGTTTTTAGCGAGGGATTTTCCCTACTTTAGGCAGGACGTTTTATGCATCCTGACGCATGAGGGCATGCTCCATCCGATAGCTTTTTCCCTCAAAGATTAGTAAATGGCCATGATGAACAAGTCTATCGATCATAGCAGCAGCCATCTGATCGTCTGTAAATATCCCTCCCCATTTGGAAAATTCCAGATTGGTTGTCAGTATCAGGCTTTTACTCTCATAACTGTCGGATATCACTCGAAATAGTAACTGGGAGCCGTCCTTGTCTACTGGCACATATCCCCACTCATCTAGAATCAGCAGATCCAAGCTGCGTAAATCCCGGAGCAGCTTTTCCAGAGTCCCGTTTTTACGGGATTCCGCCAGTTTCAGAACCAGTTCTGTTACTGTATAAAACTTTGTTTTATATCCAAGATTACAGGCTTTCACACCAGCAGCGATTGCCATATGTGTTTTCCCTACTCCAACAGGACCGTATAGTACAAGATTCTTCTGCTCGGGCACAAATTCCAGTGATTCCAGCTCCTCCCTGCTAAAAGCAGGAGGAAGCTTGACATGCTGGTAACTGTATCCTTCAAATGTTTTGTATGTTGGAAACCCTGCCCGTTTGATCAGACGTTTCCGGCGGTTTTTATCACGCAGGGTAAGCTCTTCATTCATGAGTTCCAGGATAAACTCCAGTTGTTTCTGGGTTCCCTTCTCCTGACAGACCTCGGAGATCTTTGAGGATAAAAACAGCTGTCTGCTGGCATTCAGGATCTGTGTACAGAGGTCTTCTTTCATTTTTGGTGTCATCATAATGCTTTGCTGCCTCCTTTCAGGAATGCTTCGTCATAGATCTCCAATGAGGGACCGGTCTCTGGCGGAGTACTGATCCCATATCCGGTGATCCGGGCAGCCAGTACTGATGCATCACAAATATTAATATTTCCTCTGGCACATGCCATTTCCATTGCAGAAGCAGCAGCCTGAAAGCCATACTGATTTGTAAGTTCGTTCATGATCCTCAGGCAATCCTTAAGTTTCTCTTTCGGCTGTGCATCCATGTATGTACGCAGGGCATCCGGGGTTTCCTGTCTGAGCCCGCTGTTTCCCCATGCTCCAGAGTTTTTCATAAGGACAGCAAGAGTCGTCGTATAATCACTGACATCGCTCCTGTTGTCGCCAAATACACGTTTATGTGTGGTAATGACCTGTCCTCCTTCGGTAAGGATATCGACTGTGTGGGCATGAATTCCAACCAGTACCTTTTGATTGGCATTTTCAGGTCTTGTTGAATAAAAATGTTTTCCATCCATGCAGACTTTTCCATAACCATCTGCCTTCAGCCATTCATATCTGCATACATTAAAAGGTTTAGGCGGCAGCATCAGCAACGCTTTGCGGTCTTCCTCAAAGAGTTCACAGATCGGAACCTGTTTTTTATAGTGAAGCTCAGAAGCTTTCCGCTCGTGCTTTAAAAGCAGCTTATGATTATACTGGACAACATCTGAAAAATGCGGAACAGGCACAAAGAGGTTTGCCCTGTTATAATCCACCTTGCGTTCCACATTTCCCTTTTCCCATCCGGAGTAAGGGTTACAGAACCGGACACGGAAGTGGTAATGGGCACGAAAACGGGAAAAAAGTTCTGCTTCGTGGATCACATCACCGATCCTGCGTCCAACACCAGTAGCATTATCAAAGATCAGCAGTGGAGGTACACCTCCAATGAACTCAAAGATATCAACCAGCCCCTGACAGACGCACTCAGCCGTTTCACCGCCGAATACCTGACTGTATCCATCGTTGCTGTAAGGGAATGATAAGGTAAGATATTTCTTCCTGATCAGCTTTCCACTTTCATAGAAATCAGCTTCTCCAAAATCAACCTGGGCGGGGCCGGGATCCCATACCAGTTCAAGGTTTGCTTTTTCTGTCTGAACGGAGCGGCACTTTTTCAGATAGCGCTGGACAACACTGTAGCTGCCTGTATATCCCTGTTCTTCAACCAGGCGTTCATATATCCGCTGTGCAGTGTGATGTTGTTTGCGCCAGTGTTTTTTATCCTCATCAAGCCACTCCTGGATAACAGGCTTAAAAGGATCCAGCTTGGATGGTTGCGTCTGGACAACCGGCGGTACCGGGGAGAAGTCCTCCTGAGAAAGATATTTGCGGATCGTTTTAGGATCAGCACCAGTTTTCTTTGAAATTTCACTGATTCGGTATCCACAATTACTTAAATCTTTGATATGATTGATCTGGGACATAGTGTACATCTTCCTTTCCTCCTTTGAATAGATTGGTCTCTACACAAAGGATATCTGTATTGTGAAGGGGATACAATATGTCCCGCCTTTTTTGAGGAAAATCCCTTGCCGATTTCAGGGATTTTTGACGCTTTTTTCTGGTAATTTTAGTGTATCATAAACACCCGTCTCTTCATCATAGTAGTACCCCTTAAATCTGTACGGGTTATCCTTTCCAAGTGTCCCTGCCATGCTGCCTGTGATGCCGGTCAGTATACCCCAACTGTCATATCTATAGTTTACTACAGCCACACCATTGGCGTCAACCAGTCCTGTGATGCTCATTAAGCCGTCACGGATATAATAGTAATCCGCGCCCTTATAACGGATAGCCATCAGCTGACCGCTGCCGTCATACAGGTAATGCTGCCATACGCCGTTCTTCTTCTCCGACAGGACACTGCCGCCCGCTGTCAGGTATTCTGTTGTGATACCGTTTACTTTCTTGGATGTCCGGATACCCGATGCATCATAGGTATACACTGCCTCCAGGCCATCACCTGTCACTTTCTCAAGCAGGCTTCCCTTTGTCCAGCTGTAGGTATACTTTCCGTCACTGAGCAGGTTGCCGTTGGCATCATAGGTGAAGTTCCTTGTCTTCCCCTCCATGGTAACCGATGCCAGCTGGTCTTTCCATGTGCTGTCATAGGCAAAAGTTTTAAGGACAGTCCCTGTTCCTTCCGGTCCGCCCTCTGCCCCTGCCGGGTAACTGCGCACTTCCGTCAGGTTGCCGCCGGCATCGTACTGATAGCCGAGATACAGCTTCTTATCTGGGTCATATTCACGGGTCAGCTGTCCCTGGGCATCATAGGTATAAGTATGTCTGTCTGCACTGCCGTTTTCTGTGGCTTTAGACACATTGCCCCAGGCATCATAAGCATACTCCCATGTGCCGCTGCCGTTTTTCACGGTTTTTACACGCCCTGTCTGTCCGCCATCCGCTGTTGTCTCATAAGTATACGTTGTCGTATGTTTCCCGCCGTTCCTCTTGATCGATGAGAGTCTGCCCAGCTTGTCAAAAGTCTTTTCAACCTTGGCACTGCCGCAGGCCACGGATGTTTCACGGCTGTCTGCATCATAGCCCCTTGTGACAGTCCTTACGCCATCCGGTGTGGTCTGGACTTCCTTAATCAGGCAGTCATTGGCATCATAAGTGTATCGGTAGGCTGTACCGTCATCAAAGACTGCTTCACACAGCCTGTCTGTCAGGTCATAGCCGTAAGTGCAGGATTTTCCGGATACCTGTCCGTCGATGAAACGGGCCACCCTTCCCAGTTTGTCATAGATATACCGTCCAATAGTATAACTTGTGCCGTCTTTTGACGCTTTCACTTCTGTCACACGGTCAAGATTATCATAAGTATAAGCAACTTCCCAGCCGTTGGCATAGGTACTCTTTAAGAGATTGCCGTTCTTTGCCTCATAATCATGGCTGACCGCCGCCTTTCCGGCAATGGACACACTCTTTCTGTTGCCGAATCCGTCATAGGCAAAGGTATAGTCAAAACCGTTATGGGTGATCTTGGTCAGACGGTCCCTGTCATAGGTATACTGGACCTGGACATCTGTTTCTGTTCCGTTTACCGCTGCTTTTCCTGCGACTTTTGTCAGACGGTCCATGGTGTCATAGCTGTAATCCGCCTGATGGCCGGACACACTGACATTTTTTAAAAGGCCTTTTGTCACATCCCAGGCATATGCCGTTGTCACCCCTTCCGGTGAAGTCTGGGAAGCCATATACTGCCCGGCCGCTGTACCTGCTGTATACACTGCCTTTGATGTCATGGCTTTCTTCGCATCTGTTTCTGCTGATGAATCCACGGTCCTTGCCGTCACTGGGTTGCCATAGTTATCATAGGCAAAGGTATATTTCATGCCTGCCGCAGATGCCGCCCCTGTCACACGGTGTTTTTTATCATAGTCATACTTAAAAGCATTGCCCTTCGGATCCATGAGCTTCTTTAAGTTATCCGCTGTGTCATATTCAAAACTGCTGTTCTTCTTCGCCTGGTCCGTCACCTTCACCACATTGCCCTTGTCATCATAGGCAAAGCTTGTGCCATACTCTTCTTTATAAAGGCCAAGGCCCGTAAAGTAGGCATTGTTGCTGTTGCTGCCGTATGTGAAGCCGATATCCACACGCACATAGTCATGTCTGGCTACAAAGGCGGTGTTCATGAACTGCCATTCACTGCAGTCTGCCCCGAATTCCGCATAGTGGATGTCATTCCTGTCATTGGTATCACTGGATATGAAGTTGATATGGAGGCCGAAATGGCGGTTCTTCCTGCTGTTTAAGCTGTTGCCCGCATGGGGATCGCTTTCAAAGAACTTCTCTTTCAGGCTCACGCTGTCGGCATAGCCCCAGCCGCAGGCCATGAAGCAGTCGCCCTTTTTGCCGGAGATGGCCAGCGGCTGATAGCAGCGCTTGTTGTTCTTCTCATCCCCTGTGATTTTTAAAACGCTGTCCCCTGTCGGGCCGTTGCCGCCCGGTACTTTTTCCTGCTGTCCCATCCGGATCTCTGTAGGAACATCTGTAGATGAAACCGTCACAAGATCAGACAGCACATAACCGGTGTAGGCTTTGCCTCCTTTGGTCAGTTTCACACCGTACCACAGGTCTCCGTTCTTTAAACCGGCATGGCTGACGATATTTACCTTGTCACTGCTGCCGATCTGGACAGCCACAGAACAGGAGGTATTCGGTTCTGTTCGGACATTCAGCGTACCAGACGGTGCCGCATGGGAAGTGGATGGACGCATGACCGCCACATAATCTGCAGATGCATAGCCATCATACTGTGTGCCGTTCTTTGTAAAGGCCAGACGGTACCACTTTGTGCCGCTGCTGTCTTTGGCCGCACCTTTGATGCCCACGGCTGTGCCTGCCGCCATCATGGTCTTTGCGCTGTAGCCGGTGCCTGCACCTGCACGCAGGTTCAGGTTGTCTGCCGCAACCACACCCCTGACTGTCACAACCGCCCCTGAAATGGACAGGTTCAGATAGGTGCCTTTCATATAGCCGTCATAGGTCTTATTGCCGATCTTTGCACGGATGGCATACCAGATAGAACCGTCACTGTCATAATCCGCCCCATGGATGGTGGCACTGGTGCCCTTCGGTGCCATGACAAGGGCCTGATATGCCGTACCTGCCGCCGCACGGATGTTGACTTTATCCTCATTGACAGTGCCTTTTAAGACGGTCGGCACCTGTGCCGCCGCACCGGTCTTTAACACGCCGTCACCATTGGCGAACTGTAAGGCTGTATGGTCCGTCATGCCATTCTGGAAGCAGTTGTTGGAAACCAGGTTCAGGCGTCCCGCTGCCTCCCCTTCTTCCATCTGGAGGCCGTCAAACCATGCAGTTCCCTTGAAATTGCGGGTCCTGGCAAGGATCCTTAAGGAGGATGTGCCATTGCCTGTCCCGTTATCCGGTGCCGTAAAGGCCACTGACAGGCGCTTAAAGCCCTCCGTACCCGCCGTGATGCTGCCTGAATCCGCCACGACCGCCAGATTCTTCGCTGTATCCTCTATCTGCAGCCAGATACGCCCTTTTGCCGCCAGTTCACTGACACTGGCTTTGACATAAGCGGAAAAGACATATCGCTTTCCTGCCTTTACCGTCAGGTTCTGGTAGGCTGCACCGTCACCGGAGGCCGCTGTGCTGCGGATACGGATACACTTTGTGCCGATATAGCCTTCCCCTGCTGTGCTGTCCTCCACCACAACGTGATCCGCATTGCTGTAACGTGTCCAGCCTGCCATACCGCCCGTGACGCCCCTCAGATACTGCGGGGATACATAGCGCAGGTCTGTGGCTGCGGACAGTTTGTTCTTGTTCTTTGCCGTATCCAGATACTGCCATGCGGCACCGTAACCGGCATCATTGCGCACACTGACCGTCCGCCCTGCATTGTCAAAGAGATAGACTTCTTTTCTTCCTTTTCTGTCTGTAAAGCTTGTCCGGTTATGTCCGTAAGCCAGTGTCAGGCTCTGTCCCTCTGTGCTGCCGGCATATTCCGTGACTTTGCTGACCCTGTAAGGGGCCTGGCTGCCATAGTTGTACTGGACTTTATAGCCGTAAGGGTCTGCCGCTGTCAGCATCATGCCCTTGCCCGCTGCCGTGTCGTAAGTAAAGCGGCTCACGGCACCGTCCGGGTCTGTGATGGATGTCAGGAAACCGTTGGTATAACCAAATGTTGTCACCCTGCCTGCCGCATCCGTCAGTTTGGACAGATGGCCGTCACTGCCATAGGCCAGATTGACTTCACGGCCGGATCCGTCTGTCAGCTTCACGATCTTCGATGCGTTGTGTAAGATCGACAGCGTGTTGCCGGAAGCATCTTCCTCCTTTACAAGCAGCCCGTTTAAAAAGTGCTGTTTGCCGCCGTCCTTATCCGTCACGGTATATCTGTTGGATGAATCCAGTGTCAGGATACGGGTCTGATCCAGCTCATCCTTCCACTTGCTGTCTGTTGTATCCTTGGCAAAATATCTTCTCGTACCGTCACCGTCAGTCTGGCAGTAATAGTCTGTACTTCCGATCTTCTTCGCCGTCATGGTCTGGTGGTAGTTCAGACGGAAGCCTTTGCCGTAACCGATATCCGCCCCCTGTTCACTGCTGTTGAACACATGGCTCAGGCTGATAGGCGCACGGCTGCCGGAAAGGGCATAAGTCGGATGCACCAGGATCTGGCTGCCGTTATAATCATTCACATAGCCTGTACCGGCCCTGCCGATATCATGCTGGTGATACGTCCAGAAATCCTCCAGGCCCTCGCAGCTTACGTACTGGATCATGATCTGGGGACGTGTGGCCGCATTATCATCCAGATTGTCATCAGATGAAATGTATTCGTTATACGTACCTTCTTCCTCCCCATGCTCTTTCATCATCAGGCCGTAGTTCTTCCCATCCGCATACCAATCTTTTACCACACCTGTGATATCAAAGACCAGTCTTGTCAGTCCAGAACCTGAAAAAGCGATATAATCGGCCACTTTCGGGTCGTAAGACGGTTTGTTGTCCCATGTGACAGTCTTACTGTTCCAGTCCTTTGTCACACGGTGGATATCAATGCGGCGCTGGTCTGAACCGCCCGGGCGTCTGATGGCCACATACCAGGCGGATGTCACCATCTCAGAAGCTTTGTTGAGCTGCGGAAGGGTGAACTTCAGGTAGCTTCTGAGGACGGAACCGTCCACCCTGCCTGTCTTCAGGATATGGCTGTTGTAAAAATTGTCTGTATTGTAGAAAGAAGAGACATGGCAGTCCTGGATCTTATCCCTGGCCACATCGGTGGTCACCACCGGGTCGATGACCACCGGATATGCTCTTTCTTCTGCCGCAAGCCATCCCGCATCCGCTTCCAGTCTCACATACGCCTCCTTGTTCTTCTCTCCGCCGTCATCCGTCAGGGTCAGTGTCAGGCCGGGGCTCACTTCCCCTGCGGCATCCGTCATATACGGTGCAGACAATCTGTAGGCTTCCCTGCCCCCTGCATCCTCAAAGACGATATCCGCACCTTCCTGTCTGGCCTTTAACCCACCCGGGGCATAGCGCCATGTGAAAGCATGCACGGCGTCTGCCTGCTTTAAGACCAGATCTTCTTTCAGGCTTTCCGGGCCGATGGTGTAACGGATATCTACACCATGGAAGGCTTCCGGATAAAGGATGCGGCTCTTTAAATGTCTGACGGCATAGGCCGCTGTGGGGTCCTTTTCACTGCCTGATGCATTACCCTCCGTACCGGCACTATCCGGCTGCTGCTCCTCCTCTGTCTCTTTCAAAATCTGGCGTTTCACGGCGTTGGCATCCACGAAGCCCCATGTGAGCTTTCTTCTGCCCTTTCCCATGGAAACCATCTGCTTTTTCTTCACCTTGTTGGACAGACGGACTTTGAAGGCTCCTGAGATATTTTCCATATCATCCGCATCAGCCGACACTTCATCAGCTGCCGCTTCCAGGCGGTTGTCGATCTCTTCCCAGTGGCCGTCCTTCATGTAATGGACCGGTGTGCCGTAAATGGCCGCTGTAAAACGGTGGTCTGCATGTTCAAACACCTTCATGCAGGCCGTTCTCTTTGAAATAACTTCTTTCATCTCTGTGGTATTCATTAATTCTTTACTCATTGTTCTTTCTCCTTTTTCTTTTGTTCTGTCATATATAAAGTTTCGTGCAAAGATCCGGATATTTGCCATGTCATCATCACGGCAGCCCCAGCCCGGAATTCCAACTGTATTCTCGAATTTCCAGAAACAGGTTTTCCGCATTGAGTTCTGTTATTCTCAGACACTCTTTCTCACATGCATTCTTACATTTGAAGAATGTCTTATCTAATTTTCTTAGTTTCCGTGATGTTGAGGTTATTATATTCCCATTTTCAGAGATTGTCAATAGGTATTTTCTAATTTTTTCAGATTTTTATTCTCTGTATTTTCTCAAAATCCAAGAAATCAAAAAAAGAGACATCCTTTGATATTTTCTCTGTATCTTATACAAAGTCATATCAAAAGATGTCTCTTATATGAAACAACAACTTTTAGCGTGTTTTATCCTTGCCAATATTTTCAATTGTCTTTTTCACTTCTTTATAAGAATCCCCCAACCGTTTCCCGCGCTTCGAAATTTGTTTATGGTCATAAGCAAACAGCACTGCCTTATTCGACATTTTTTGCTTAAAAGAAGCCATGCATCCCCCTTCGGAATTCAAATTTCCTATTACTATCTTATGCCGCAATCTGAAATATCGTTTTCGAAACATTATCTTCTTCTAAACATTATCCAGCACCTAGCGCTTCAAATCCAAAGCGTGCAGTCAAAAACTTCATGAAACAGGATTTGTGAAACACTCAATTCTCGGTTAAACATATAGAAATTCCCCTCTTCACAGCAGGTGCTCCTAACACGTCCGGTACTTAAATGCCGTCCTTTGGCATCTTATGTACCGCTGACAGTGTTAGGCAGTGCGAACGTGCCTGCTGTGAAGAGGGGAATTTTATATGTTTTCGAAAAATCCTGAATGTTTCACAAATCCGTCTAAGGTCTGTTTTCTGCGCTCTATCCTTTTTTTTGCGGATTTCTGTGTGCCACCAGACGACAAATTGGATTGCCCTTGGCTGTAAAGCGCTCCTCATATTCGGTCATAACGTTGCCTTCCGCATATTCACTGTGATGCAGGTCAAACGTATAGTTGTCCAGCTGCCAGCCGGCCACTTCCACCTGCTCCAGTGAAAAATCAAATAACGGACGATTGTCTGTCTTGAAGATCACACGTCCCTCCGGGCAGAGAATCCGATCATATCGTGCCCAGTATTCCTTGGAAGTTAAACGACGTTTAGCATGGCGATCCTTCGGCCATGGATCTGAGAAATTCAAATAAATCCTGCCTACTTCATTCTCATCAAAAACATCCGCAATCTCTTCCGCATCCATGCGAAGGAAGAAAATATTGTCGCCCTCATATGTATGGTATTTCTCCAAGGCACGCACAAGCACGCTTGAATACTTCTCAATACCAATATAATTAATATCCGGGTTCTGCTGTGCCAGCGTCATGATAAACTGACCTTTACCCATGCCGACTTCAATGTGGATCGGATGGTCATTGCCAAAAAGTTCATGCCAGTGGCCCTTCTGTGCCCGCTGCTCCTCAGGATCATGCAGAACGCATTCATCCGCTGCTATCGTCTCTCTTGATCCTCTTACATTTCTAAGTCTCATAAAAAACCTGCCTATTCGTTGGAATCTCTCTGCACGGCCAGTGCACCTGTACGTGCCATCTCAATGATGCCAAATGGCTGCATCAGCTTGATAAATCGATCGATCTTCGATGTCTTGGCTGTCAGCTCAATGACCATGGACTTCGGAGAAAGGTCAGCAATATGGGCACCTGTAATATTGCAGATCTCCATAATATCTGATCTTGTCACATTCGTATACGTCACCTTCAGCATCAGAAGTTCTCTTGTTACACATTTATTCTCTGCAAAACGGCGAACCTTAATAACATCAATCTTCTTGTTCAGCTGTTTCTCGATCTGTTCCATGATACGCTCATCCCCGGTTGAGATGATGGTCATACTGGAAATATCTCTATCATCAGTCTCACCTACAGCAAGACTGTCGATGTTAAAACCTCTTCTGGCAAATAATCCGGCGGTTTTGCTCAATACACCGGCTTTATTCTCTACTAATACCGAAAATATTCCTTTCATCCGCCTATTACTCCTTTACCAAATCAAAACTGTAAACCTCGCAAACCATCATGGCTGCATGCTCACATGCAAGAAATTCATCTATTCTCTGCTCCATCTCATCGTTATGCTCAAGGTGGAAATAATCCAGTCCGTAAGCATCCGCGATCTTCTCAAAGTCAGGACTGCCGTCAAGAGAAACACCGCTGTAACGATCATGATACGTATGATGCTGGTATTCACGTACCAGACCAAGATAGCCGTTTCTCATAATAACAAACTTGATCGGCAGGTTCCACTGACGCATGGTAGCCAGTTCCATCAGAGACATCTGGAAAGAACCATCACCGCAGACAGCAACGATCTGTGTATCCGGCAATGCGGCACGTACACCAATAGCTGCTGGGATGGAATAGCCCATTGTGCCAAAACCGCCTGTTGTCAGGAAACGTCCATGCTTCATGACATAATTATCTGCTGACCAGAGCTGATTCTGTCCCACATCAGCCACATAAATGGCATCATCATTCATCTTGCTGCTCAATGTCTGGACAAAACGACATGGATTGACAAAATCCGGATTGAAATGACGTCTATCCACATAAGCTGCCTTCTTCTCTGCCAGCTCTTCATTCCACGCTGTGTAATCTCCCGGAATCTCATACTGCAGAAGATTCTCAAAAATTACATGGACATCTCCGACCAGAGGTACCGTCGTACCGAGATTCTTGCCGATCTCAGCCGGATCCACGTCAATATGAACGATGGTTGTATTTCTTCTCTCAAGCTTGTAAGGTTTGACAACCGCACGGTCTGCCACTCTTGCACCGACAAGCACAAGCACATCACACTCATGGACAGCATAGTTGGCATGTGGCTTGCCGTTTGTACCCAACATACCCATATATAAATCATCATCATTCGGCATAACACCGATACCCATCATCGTTGATACGACCGGAATATGGAATTTATTGGCGAATTCACGGACAACCTGTTCGCCATTGCCGAGAATCGTACCGCCGCCCACGCAGATCAGCGGTTTATGTGCATGTGCCAGTACGTCCACAACCTTGCGAATCTGAAGATTATTGCCTTTCACTGTCGGTTTATAGCCACGAATGCTGACTTCATTCACCGGCACATAATCAATCTGTTTCTGCTGAACATCCAGCGGCACATCAATCAGCACCGGACCGCGGCGTCCCGTAGATGCGATGTGGAAAGCTTCCTTGAAAATACGTGGAATCTCTCTGGCATCTCTGACAAGATAACTGTATTTAACAAAGGGTTCTGCAGAACCAGTAATATCTGCTTCCTGAAATACATCCTTGCCCAGCAATTCACTTGAAACCTGTCCTGTGATCGCGATCAGCGGAATACTGTCAGCATAAGCTGTTGCCAGTGCTGTGATCAGATTCGTTGCCCCCGGTCCCGAAGTTGCCACACAGACCGCCGGCTTCCTCGTCACCCGGGCATAACCGCTGGCCATATGACCGCCATTCTGTTCCTGTCTAACTAAAATATTCCTGATACCTGAATCATATAAACTGTCATAAAAAGGACAGATTGCAACACCCGGGTAGCCGAACACAGCCTTGATGCCCTCGGCTTCCAGACATTTAACCATTACCTGTGCCCCAGTTAACATAAATACTACCTCCATACACTCTATTTTCTCAGCAGCTGAAGCTTATGTTCACAGCTGTGCTTCCTTTATATCCCTTATCTGTCAGCCTGCAGGTTGGCCTCTGCACTGTACGCTCTGGGATACACGTCTCATGTTGAATGTAATACATTTTATCACATTCCAGCAAGAGTGTAAATAAATGCAGCCCCGTTAAATATTTATCTCATTCATAGATTTTTTTATCGTTTTATTCGAATCTCGCGCCTATTTTACAACCATTTTTCTCTGCATATCCATATATTCCAGAAGGCTTCTTGCAATTTCCTGTCCATTATCACCGTAGATCGTTGCCTCAACAACACGGATACGCTTGCCGTTTTTCACAACACGGCTTTCACATGTCAGTTTCTTCACACCCATTGTCGGTCTGAGAAAATACATATTGCCTGAAAGTGTCGGACCCTCAAAACCACATGAGGCTACAGCAAAACCGGCGACTGTATCCGCCAGTGTGTACAGGCATCCGCCATGCACCGTTCCCAGCGGGTTCAAATGACGATCGTCCACTTCAAGTTCTGCCTTGCAATAGCCCTCATCAGCTTCTATGATTTTAATACCGATAAGTTCAATAAATTTGTCACTTCGCTTAATTTCTCCCATCAACTTTTCCTGCATCTCTTTACTTAACATTCTCTGATCATCCTTTCCTTATCGCTGTTTCTGTACCGTTTTATATCCAATGATGTCTATCCTATCCAAACAATTTTCATCATTTCGTCCGCAAATTTCTCGTATGCAATCAAGTTTAACACATGTCGAATGCATATTCAATAATCACCTTTTTTTCTTGATCTGACGCCTTATGGCAAAAGATAGAATTTGACTTTTAAGCTGAAATCCTATACTATTATTTCGGGTAATACTATTTCCAGGAGATATTTATAATATGAAAAAATTAATCAGCCTCTTTACAGTGCTTCTTTTTATTTTATCCGGCTGTCTGTGGTTCTCCACGGACACCTATGCAGACGAAACAAAATCCTCTGATTCAGAAACAGCAGCATCAGAAACTGTTCCTGAAACACAGGCCAGCCCCGTGATTCTGCCGACAGATAAAGTGTCAACCGACGACATTATCCTTTATTCCAGCGCCGCCTGCGTCATTGATGTTGATTCCGGTGAAATTCTTTATTATAAAAATATGGACGACCGGCATTATCCGGCCAGTATCACCAAGGTACTGACCGGGCTTCTGCTTATTGAGAATGCCAATCTTGATGACACGATCACCTTCTCCCAGGATTGCTGGAATGGTCTGAATTATTATAATGATATGAATATCGGCATATTGGATGGTGAACAGCTGACAGTCAATGACGCCCTGCATGCTATTCTTATGTCATCTGCCAATGAAGTCTGCAATGGTGCCGCCAAGTTTGTCAGCGGCTCCGTCAGTGCTTTCTGCGACCTGATGAATGAGCGTGCGAAGACACTTGGCTGTACGAATACACATTTTGTCAATCCCAACGGTCTCCATGACCCGGATCATTATACAAGTGCCCATGATATGGCACTTATTTCCAGAGAAGCAATTCAGAATCCGACATTTCGTGAAATTACCGGCTGTACAGAATACACGGTAGCTTCCACCAACCTGCGTCCGGAGGGATTCCCCCTCAGTCACAAACATCAGATGCTGATGTATACCAAATATCATTATGATGCCTGCATCGGAGGGAAGACAGGCTATACATCCGAAGCTAAGAACACCCTTGTTACCTATGCTGAAAAGGACGGTCACACCCTTGCCTGTGTTGTGATGGAGAATTCCGACGGTCACATTTATCCGGATACCATTAATGCCATGGACTACTGCTTCGATCATTATGATCAGTTAATGGCCCAAATGGCAGACACTGCTGCAAATACCGAAACAGAGACTTCGGCCTTTGCTCATTCCGGTGAAACAGAAGATCTCCCTGCCTTTGCTCCGCTGACAGAGACAGAAACTGAGACAGAAGCAGCGGTTCCTGATGCACGCACCTCGCTTTCTCCTAAAGTGCTTGCCTCCCATCTGAAGAGCAAACTCATGACTTTTGCCATGCACCATATGATACTGTTTATATTATGCATGCTTGTTGCTTTCGCTTTATTTACCCTGATCCTGATCTGGCTGTATCATGTTTTAAAACGCAGCTATCACCGCCATAAATATAAGCGTCTCCGCAATGAACGCATCAAAAAAAATATTAAAAATAAATAATATCATTGTCGAATATAACTGAAGTTTGATAAATCACTTGATTTAAAATGCATCCGTGTTATAATGGGATTAATATAATGTAGTGAATAGTCTACCTCTTCACTACGAGGATACGTTTTATACGAGGTGAATATATGAACTGGGTCGCTCCGATTAAAGATGACGAAACACTCCAAAAATTTAGAGACACATTAAGATCTGTTGATGACAAATATTATATTTTATTTGAGATCGGAATCGGAACAGGATTACAGCTGCAGGACATTCTACAATTTAAGGTGAAAGACGTACGCGGCAAGGATATGTTGATTGCTGTGATCGGAACACGGCAGATTGAACAGGCTTTCCCATTAAAGCCGGAACTTCAGGCTGTAATTACTGACTTTATTGACGGCAGAGATGATGATGAATATCTGATTACCGGATATGCCAGCACGAACAGGCCTCTGTCTCGTGAACAGGCTTACCGCATCTTTAAACAAACAGGAAACAAGATTGGATTAAAGTCCATTGGTACGCAGACCATGCGAAAGACTTTCGCGTGGCGTTATTACAAGGAAACCGGTGATATTCAGTATATCCAGAATTTGCTAAATCACGCATCCCCGAATATCACTTTCCGTTATATCGGTGAGAAACCGAACATTAAGGTCATCTATGATAAGATTACAGATGATGGGAATCAGAAAGCCATGGAATACCTTCTGAAAGATAAGAAGGGTGTGCGGGATATTGATGCCATTATTCTTGAGCTTAAACAGATCCGACGCAAGTTATCCGGCAAACGTCAGCCGCTGCCTTATTATGGCCGTGTAGATACTTTGCTGGAACAAATGCACGATACACTGCGGGATTTCAATCAATCCCATTAGTACAAAAGGCTGTCAATGCCACTGAAGCTGCTTCAGTGACATTGACAGCCTTTTTGCCTGCGCTCACGACGCTTTTTCAAAACATCTGCTTTCATTTGGCGCAATTGCTGCGCACCCTCTTCATCGATCAGCCGCAATGTCTTGACAATATAGATATGCTGCTCATCATCTTTCTTAATTCTCAGTTTGCCGCGTATATAACCATGTTCCGGGCAATCGGCCAGACAATAGTACGCTTTCGTTCTTGCCGAAAACCAATGCATTTTCTTCCTTGCTGCACGTCCGCACTTATAACATTTTGTTGAACGCACTTCCCTGTCCGCCAATGCTTCTTCTCTCGTATCAAAAACTCTGGAAATATACTTGTAATAGGAATCATATCGAAGATGGATCTCATCCCCTTTACTCTGCGGATTCTGATAATAATCAATCGAGTAGAGCTTCTTCGCTTCTTCCTGATCAATCCTGCGGAAAACATCTGCCGTATAAGCCGCATCATTGACCGCCCGATGAAAACCGGCCTCTTTCGGCAGCTGAAAATAATCAACTGCCGATTCAAGAGATACTGCCGATGCATCATGCGCACAAAGTAATCGAAAAAACTTCTGCACGTTGTAATATTTGACCGGCCCCTTCAAAAGATCCAACAGGCCATAGTATTTCATGTTGCGCTGCAATTCCACCAGGTCCATATTGCCCCATGTGCAGAAAATATAATCCTTGCCGCACCACAGCATAAAATCTACCAGTACATAAGAAAACGGATCGCTGGCACACAGCTCCTCCTGGGTAATCCCTGTCAGATCCCGTGTAATATAATGCAGTTTCTTGTATACTTTCGGACGAATGGTCCGGCTGAAACGGTCGATCTCCTTCAAGTTCTCATCCAACTTCACTGCACCAATCTCAATGATCTCAAAGGGTATCTTCCGATTCTCAGATCCCTTGCCATAACAAGCCTGATTCCATTCAAAATCCACAACTACATAATTCATGCCGTCCACTCCATCCAGACTATTCGTTCAGATTAACAACCTCTCCATCAACAACCTGCTGCATCAGCTCTTTCGCTTTGTCAACAGTTGTCTGATCCGGTATCATAACATAGGCATTAGCACTCATGGAATACGGCTGTCTTGTATCACCGCTGCCGTTTACACTGTAACTGACAATATTCCAGCTTCCGCTGTCTGTCAGCTGCTGACGTACCAGTTCGGCCAGACGGTCATAGGAGAAGTTTGTCTCAAAGCAGCCATCCAAACTTGCCAGCACTTCCGTATACTTACTTAAAATTTCCGGCGATAATATTTTCTGCATAACCGCATTGATCAATTCCATTTGATGACGTCCTCTTGCACGGTCTCCATCTGAAAACGCATATCTTTCTCGAGCATATACTAACGCTTCTTCACCGTTCATATGCATCATACCCTGTGTAAATGAATACCCTCTATCAGAAAATGATGCTTCTACATTCATATCAACACCACCAAGCGCATCAATAATCTTGATAAATCCGGCAAAGTTCACACGGAAATAATCGTCCAGCGAAGTATCATAGAGCATACCCAATGTATCCATAGAAACATCAATACCGTAAATACCGGCATGAGTCAGCTTATCCGGTACACCATTGGAAATAGACAGGGGTACAAAATAATCACGCGGTGTAGACACAAGCAGCATCTGCTTGGTATCTGTATTGATCGTTGCAATGATATTGACATCGCTTCGCGTATTAATGATCTCACTGCCTCTGGTATCAATACCGCTGATATACAGACGGATAATATTATCCGGATCTGTCTGTTTCGCTGTATCATCTGAAGAAGCGGTGTCATCTGTCTTAATCTCCACATCAACACTCAGAAGATCCAGTTCTCTGATCTTATCCTCGATATCTGCATAACCTTCCATGTCCTCAAGTACAGGCAGGTAAGCATGATTCAGAATAATCGCATCACAACTGCCGTCCAGCAGGCTGTCCACAAGCTTTGTTACACCATTTTCTTCCTGTGTCTTTACAGACTGACCGGTACGCTCTTCTATCTGCTTGACAGCAGCCTGTGTGTTCTCTGTATCCAGATTGCTTAAAGTACCAAAAGTATAACTCTTTGCATCCGCAATAGACTGGGCTGAATCATCCTTCAATACATAGACACCGATCTGAGACGTCTGTGTATTTACACCGGAAATTTTGTTCAATGTATTATATGTGCTCATCACATAAAGATTGCCCAGAAGCAGAATTACAAGAAGCAGAACGCCCAGAATTGCACCGATAATAAATCGGACTTTCTTCCTGAAATTTCCTGTCAGCATTGCCACCAGCAATACACAAGTCATAAATACAATGCCTACTGCAAAAAGCAGATAGACCGGCAAAAGTTTTGTAATCGCCAAAAGTCCTACAAATTCAGCGACAAGCAACAGCAATATAATAGTAATGATCAATCCCGGAACTCGGGCTTTTTTTCTTCGTCTTTTGCTGCTCATAACATTTCCTCCATATAAATAGCTTCATGTTGTCAAATTTCTTTTGTAATTCATTGTTTAGATAATTACAATTAATCTCTATCTTAGCACACTGGCTGATGATTCGCAAGTGATGTGCCGCTATGATATAAATTTTCGTAAACACCTTTTTTCGCCAGAAGTTCCTCATGAGTCCCCTGCTCCACAATATCACCATGGTCAACCACAAGAATCAGATCCGCATTTCTGACAGTTGACAGACGATGGGCGATCACAAAGGATGTTCTGCCGTCCATGACTTTATGCATGGCATCCTGCAGCATTTTCTCCAGACGGGTATCCACAGACGAAGTTGCTTCATCCAGAATGATGATCCGGGGATCTTTCAGAATCGCCCTTGCAATCGTCAAAAGCTGCTTCTCTCCCTGTGAAATATTACTGCTTTCCTCATTGATCTCAAAGTTGTAACCGCCGGTCAGTGTTTTGATAAAATGATGCACATTGGCCATTTTGGCAGCGGAAATAACTTCATCCTTTCTGGCTGTCAGCCTTCCGTAATGAATATTATCATAAATACTGCCCTTAAACAGCCATGTATCCTGCAGTACCAATGAAAAAAGCTGTCTCAGTTCTTCCCTGTTCATATCCCGGATATCAATACCGTCAATTTTGATAGCTCCGCCCTTTACATCATAAAAACGCAGCAGCAAATTCATCAATGTTGTTTTGCCTGCCCCGGTCGGTCCTACAATCGCTACCATCTTTCCCGGCTTCGCCTGAAAATTCACATCCCGCATTAATGTTTCATCATCATACCCAAAAACAACATGATCAAAAGTGACTTCACCCCGGACTTTGTCCGGTCGGATCTCGACTTTGCCATTCTGTACTTCCTCTTCCTCATCCATCAGATTAAAAATTCTTCCCATGGCCGCAAAGGCAGACTGTACCTGTGAAGACAATTGGGAAATCTGTGACAGAGGGTCATTGATCTGCCAGATATAACGGACAAAGGCCTGAAGATTGCCAAGCAAAAGCGTTCCATTCATGACAAACAAACAGCCCGTTACAGCCACAGAACCGATAATCAGATACGTGATCAGAGAAATACACGGCGAGATCAGGGAGGATGCAAATTGTGCCCTAAAAGAAGCCTTCCGCATCCTGTCATTCACATCGTGAAATTTGTCCAGAGCCATTTTCTGCCTGTTATATAAAATGATTTCATTAAAACCGCCGTACATCTCCGTGATCGTACCATTCAGCTCCCCCAGTGTTTCCTGCTGTGTATCAAACAATTTCTGTGATCTCGTTACAAAAAACCGGGTCACGATCAGTGACAGCGGAATGATCAAAATCGCTATACAGGCCAAAATGATGTGAATGTAAAACATCATCCCTATAACAAAAATGAAGGTCAGAATCGCTGCCAGAACTCTCTGCAGGGTTTCCTGCAGCGCATTGCTCAGCGTATCCACATCATTGGTCACACAACTGAGTACATCCCCAAAAGCATGATCATCAAAATAACGCACCGGCAGCCGCTGAATCTTTTTCTGCAAAGCATTGCGGATATCACACATGGCCTGCTGCAGCACCCGCGTCAGAAAAACAGCCGTGATCAGCTGAGAAACTGTTTTGATGATATAAATAATCACCAGCGTCCCCATGATTCCGAAAATCACATCAAAATGAACATGTGCACCTTCCACGCCCTTCAGTATCGCTTCCCCGTCACTAAAGAGCTGTGTTGTCATCTCTCCCTCCACCACCGGCATCACCGCAAATGTTATATTGGCCACGACAACCATCAGCAGACCAAGGATCAGGCCGCCTTTATACGGACGCAAAAAATTCATCAGATATTTGAGGCAGTAACCCACCTGGGCAAGTCCCTTCCTGTCGTTTTTATTTTCAGTTCGATCAACAGACATTCTGCAGTTCCTCCTCACTCAGCTGAGATGCTGCAATTTCATAGTAAAGCGGGCATGTTTTTAATAATTCCTCATGGCGCCCCGATGCTGCCAGACGCCCCTCATCCAGAACAAGGATCTGATCCGCATCCATAATTGTCGAAACACGTTGGGCAACAATGATAACAATCGCATTCTTCACTTCCGGTTTTAATGCCTGACGCAGTACAGCATCTGTTTTCATATCCAGTGCTGAAAATGAATCGTCGTAAATATAAATATCCGGTTTTCTGACCAGCGCCCTTGCAATAGACAGGCGCTGCTTCTGTCCGCCGGACAAATTGCCTGCTCCCTCTACAATCCGTTCTTTAAAACCCTTTGGCTTATCCATAATAAAATCCGCTGCCTGCGCAATCTCAGCAGCATGCCGTATTTCCTCATCCGTTGCTTCAGAGCAACCGAAACGAATATTTTCCTCAATGGTGCCACTGAACAAATTCGCCTTCTGTGCAACAAATCCGATATGTTCACGCAGCTTATGACTGTTGATCTGTCTGACATCCACGCCATTAACCAGAACACGTCCGCCGGTCACGTCATAAAATCTCGGGATCAGCTGGATCAATGTGCTCTTTCCGGAACCGGTACTTCCGATAATAGCCGTTGTCTGTCCGGCCCTGGCAGAAAAAGAAATATCTTTCAGAACCGCTTCTTCCCCATCCGGATAACAGAAATCAACATGTTCAAATATAACTTCTTTTATAGGTTCTCTATCGTCATGTACACGCTGCGTGCTGGCAGTCTCATCTGTGATATCCGGCGTCATATTCATCACTGCCTCTATACGTTTGGCCGAAATATTCGCACGGGGATACATCATGAACACAAGGCAGAACAGCATCACTGAGAACATGGCATGAAACAGGTATTCCATAAACGCCATCAGCTGCCCCACCTGCAGCGCACTCTGATCGATCATCTGACTGGCAACAAAATAAATCGCCAATGCTGCAATATTCATCAGAAGAAAAAACAGCGGTTCCGTAGAACTCATCAATGTGAACAGCTTTTGGGACTGATTTGTAAACGCCTGATTCTGTTCCCCGAAACGTTCTGTCTCACGGGCATCATTATTAAAAGAACGGATCACCCGGATTCCTGTCAGATTCTCTCTGAAAATACGATTCAGGCCATCTAATGCCGTCTGCTGACGTTCACTGACCGGACCGGATATTTTAGCAACAAGTATGACACCCAGAATAATAAAGGGCACTGTCGCCGCAATGATCAGAGATAATTTCACCGATGACATGATGATCAGCGTAAAACTGACCGCGATCATGACCGGTGTCAGCATTGCCGTTCTCAGAATGATATTCATAAAATTCATAATCTGAAGTGCATCATTACTCGTCCTTGTGATCAGTGAAGAAACACCCAGCTGATTCATTTCCCGATGAGAAAAACTCTGAACCTTTTCAAAAAGATCATTTCTGATATCGCAGGTGACCGCTGTAGAAATTCTGGCACCGCAATAACCGAGGACAACCGTTCCGAGAATGCCCACAACCGAAATCAGAGCGATCAGCCCGCCCATTTTCAGCAGATATTCCCGATCCCCACTGGCTACACCGCCGTCAACCATTCTGGAGATAATCGTCGGAATACCCAGTTCTGTCAATGCAAACCCAAAAACAGAAATAAAGTTTAAAAAAACAAGCCCTTTATAGCGCTTGAGATAAGATAACATTAATCGCATATTTCTCCCCCATCAATTCTCCGTACACTGTCTGCACCGCTTCTCTCCATCATAGCCGGTGCAGGCATACCCCCTCTACTATAAGTATGCATGGTATCATTTCTCCCGTCAACTAAAGATTTAATAAAAATATTATTTATATTTCTTAATATTTTCAATTATTAAACAGATTTATAAGAGATTATGCATGGTATATTTTTGGATATAATGATATAATGTAGAATTATTAGAAACATGCATTATAAGGAGGCCGAATATTATGAATGAAGTCAAAACTCCAAAAAAGAATTGGTTTTACTACTATACAGTCGTTCTGCTCATCCTCATTGTTCTCAATACATTCATTATGCCGCTGATTCAGCAGCACAGCGTGAAAGAGGTCGATTACGGCACTTTCATCAGCATGACTGAGAAGAAAGAGATTGGCAAAGTTGAAATTGAAAGCAATCAGATTGTTTTCACGAATAAGGATGAATCCCAGATTTACAAGACCGGTCTGATGGATGATCCGAACCGTACAGAACGACTTTATGAATCCGGTGCAGAATTCTCCAGCGAGATTATTGAACAGATGTCCCCACTGGTCAGTTTCCTGCTCACATGGATTCTCCCATTGGTCATTTTCTTTGCCCTGGGCCAGTATATGTCCAAGAAGCTCATGAACAAGATGGGCGGCGGCAAAGATTCCATGATGTTTGGTATGGGCAAGAGCAACGCCAAGATTTATGTGAAATCCACCGAAGGCATCAAATTCTCCGATGTTGCCGGTGAAGATGAAGCCAAAGAGAACCTGACAGAAATCGTTGATTATCTCCACAATCCGAATAAATACAAGGAGATCGGTGCTTCCATGCCGAAGGGTATTCTCCTTGTAGGCCCTCCCGGAACAGGTAAGACAATGCTTGCCAAGGCTGTTGCCGGTGAATCCAATGTACCGTTTTTCTCCATGTCCGGTTCAGAATTTGTCGAAATGTTCGTAGGTATGGGTGCTTCCAAGGTCCGTGACCTGTTCAAACAGGCGAAGGAGAAAGCTCCATGTATCGTTTTTATTGATGAAATCGATGCCATCGGCAAGAAGCGTGACGGCCAGATTGGCGGCAATGATGAACGTGAACAGACACTGAATCAGCTGCTGACTGAGATGGATGGTTTTGAAGGCAACACAGGTGTTATTATTCTTGCAGCTACCAACAGACCCGAATCTCTGGATCCTGCCCTGACCCGTCCGGGACGTTTTGACAGACGTGTGCCTGTTGAACTGCCTGATTTGAAGGGCCGTGAAGAAATTCTGAAAGTCCATGCCAAGAAGATTCGTCTTTCTGACGATATCGATTTTAATAAGATTGCCCGTATGGCTTCCGGTGCTTCCGGTGCCGAACTGGCGAATATTGTCAACGAAGCAGCGCTTCGCGCAGTCCGTGACAATCGACGCTTTGCAACGCAGGCCGATTTGGAAGAAAGTATTGAAACTGTTATTGCCGGTTACCAGAAGAAGAATGCGATCCTCACCAACAAAGAGAAGCTTATTGTTTCCTACCACGAAATCGGACATGCGCTTGTGGCTGCAAAACAGAACAATTCTGCGCCTGTCCAGAAGATCACGATTATTCCGAGAACATCCGGTGCCCTTGGTTACACCATGCAGGTGGATGAAGGCAATCACTATCTGATGAGCAAAGAAGAAATTGAGAATAAGATCGCTACATTTACAGGTGGTCGTGCCGCTGAAGAAGTTATCTTCGGCTCCGTCACAACAGGGGCTTCCAATGATATCGAACAGGCAACCCGCCTTGCCCGTGCCATGATCACCCGCTACGGTATGAATGAGGACTTCGACATGGTTGCCCTTGAAACAGTCACCAACCAGTATCTTGGCGGTGACGCCTCTCTGGCATGTTCTGCTGAAACTCAGGCTGAAATTGACCACAAGGTCGTTGAACTGGTGAAACAGCAGCATCAGAAAGCCCTTCAGATTCTGATTGAAAATCGTGCGAAACTGGATGAATTGGCTCACTTCCTCTATGACAAAGAAACCATTACCGGCGAAGAGTTCATGAATATTCTCAACGCCTAAAAAGATGGGGCTGTCTATTTTCCGACAGCCCCATCTTTTTTATAATCTCCAGATATGGACTTTATCCCCGGCTTTCAATGGCCCTGTCCCCGCCGGCATATCGACAAGGCAGTTGGTTCCGATCCCCTGACGCATCTGAGCGTTATGCTGCCCTTTTGTGATGTGAACGGCATGTCCATCGTCATAGGCTTTTAATACCCGACGACTGCCTTTATTGCCTGGGTAATCATAAGCAATGTCAGCTTCTTTTTTCACCAAAGAGGTTTGTTGGCTTCCTGTCATCTTCTGCAATAACGGCTGCATCAGCAGCTCAAATACAGCAGATGCAGAGAAGGGATTCCCGGACAGGGAAATGACTGGTTTCCCGGCATATAAAGATGCCATTGTGGGCATGCCCGGTTTTAAATCAATACCATGGAACAAAATGTCTGCACCCAGTTTCTTCATAATCTCCGGCAATAAGTCTTTGACCCCGACAGATACACCGCCCGTTGTCAATATCACATCTGCCTCTTCTGCGCATTTTTCTACTGCCGCTGTTATTTTATCCGCATCATCACCGACAAAAATCCCCTCCGTCAGATTGCAGTCAAGCTGCAGGAGTCTGCCTGTCAGATAAGCCAGATTGGCATTATAGATTTTTCCGGGAAGCAACGGCTGCCCATGCGGCATCAACTCCTCACCGGTTGTAATCACCGCCGCACGGACTTTCCTTCTCACCGGAACACTGTCTATTCCTCCGGATGCCATGGAAGCCATCATATAAGCATCGACTTTTTCCCCTTCCCAGCCAAGGCAGTCGCCTTGGTGAAAGTCCTCGCCTACGGGGCAGCAATTCATTTTTTCAGCCAATGACACATAAATTTTGACCTGTTCCTGACCATAATCCGTGTCCTCCTGTTTGACAACACAATCCGCACCTTCCGGTATCATAGCACCGGTCATAATCCGAATGGCCTCACCGGCATGTACGCTTTTGTCCGTCACTTCTCCGGCACAAACCCGGTCAATGACTTTCAGACAGACCGGATTGCTGCTGCTCGCTGTCCATATATCTTCACTTCTAACAGCATAACCATCCATAGCCGACCGTTCAAAAGGCGGCTGACTGACATGCGCATACACATCTTCTGCCAGAATTCTGTCGATACTTCTTAATAATTCGACCTTTTCCGACATGACACAATGAACGACTTCCAGTAATCGTGCCTGCGCTTCCTCCAGTGTTATTGTCTGCATCTTAATTCCTACCTTAACTTTAAATTTTGAATTGATTGCCTTTTTATTGTACCACGTTGTTGTCCATTGCACATCGTTTTTTCAGCTCCCGAATGGCCTCCTCAAGTTCGTAATCGCGTATGATCCTTCCTGTCACGAATTCTTTTCATCTCAAATAGCATCACGACTTAGATTTTCACTCCCATATTTTGTAAAACATAAGAATTTCATCCTTTTTTCTTGCAAATTTCAACGCTATTATACCATTTTTAAATAAAAAATTGGGTGGAAATGAAATTTTATCATTAAAAAAAGTCATTTTTTTGTTGATTCACCCTGAAAATTCTGCTATGATTGGTAAGGTTGCGCTATTTTTAGACGTTTATCCTGAATATAAATGTGAAACATATAGATTTAGATTTCCTGAAAGTGAGAACACTAAAATGAAAAAAAAGAAGAAACTTTCTCTGGCCGGACAGATTTTTATTGCTTTGATTCTGGCCATCATTGCCGGTCTGCTGATGCAGAGCCATGCTGAGTTTGCTGAAAACTATATCAAGCCATTTGGTACGATCTTTCTGAACTTGCTGAAGTTTATTGTTGTACCGATTGTCCTTTTCTCTATTATGAGCGGTATCATCTCCATGAGTGATATCAAGAAGGTCGGTTCCATTGGATTAAAAACAGTTATTTACTACTTCTGTACAACTGCTTTTGCCATCTCATTCGGACTGCTTTTCGGTAACCTTTTCAAAAATGCCTTTCCTGTCGTAGCGACAACAGATCTTTCCTATGAGGTCACTGAGGCCCCTTCCCTGATGGATACAATTGTCAATATTTTTCCATCTAATTTTATTGCCCCAATGTCTGAATCCAACATGCTTCAGGTCATTGTTATGGCATTAATCTTTGGTTTTTCGATCATTCTGATCGGTTCAGAAAAAAACAGCCGACTGGTAACCGCCATCAACGACCTGAATGAAGTCTTTATGAAGAGTATGGAACTGATCCTCAAGCTGTCACCAATCGGTGTCTTCTGTCTGCTCTGCCCAGTCATTGCTGCCAATGGTTCCAACATTATCGCCTCTCTGGCGATGGTACTCCTGACCGCTTATCTCTGCTATGTGATCCATGTGGCCGTTGTATATTCCCTGGCAGTCAAGGCCATCGGCGGATTAAGCCCACTGAAGTTCTTCAAAGGCATGCTTCCGGCAATGATGTTTGCCTTCTCCAGTTCTTCTTCCGTGGGAACACTTCCGATCAACCTGGAATGTGTGGAAGGACTTGGTGCTTCCAGAGAGATTTCTTCTTTCGTTCTGCCGCTGGGTGCGACCATCAACATGGACGGTACAGCCATTTATCAGGGTGTCTGTGCGATCTTCATCGCTTCCTGTTACGGCATCACACTGACGCCGACCCAGATGCTCACCGTTGTTCTGACAGCCACACTGGCTTCCATCGGTACTGCCGGTGTTCCCGGTGCAGGTATGGTCATGCTGGCCATGGTCCTAACTTCCGTTGGTCTGCCGGTTGACGGTATTGCCCTGGTTGCAGGTGTCGACAGAATCTTTGATATGGGACGTACAGTTGTCAATATCACCGGCGATGCCAGCTGCTGTATTATTGTATCCAATCTTGAAAGAAAACGCGAAGCCAGAAAATCTGCACGCAATGCATAATTGCATAATAATCCAAACATAAATAGGACGTGTGAAACATAAATATGTATATTTCACACGTCCCATTTTTATGTGCATTCAGGCCTTACAGCCATCTGTCCGTATTCCCGCCTGTCTGCTATTCGCCCAATTCCACCATTCTTCGGATGCATCTTCCGGCACCTTCAATCACATTCTCAGGCAGCTGGATTTCTTCTCCGCCGCGTCCTTTCAGACAGTTATAAATATCCATCAGTGTTGTGATCTTCATATTCATACATGTCAGTGGAACAGCCAACGGATAGAAAGACTTGTCCGGACAATCAAACTGCAGATGTTCTACAATACTGTTTTCCGTTCCGATAATAAATTCTCTGCAGTCAGATTTCTTGGCATAATTCATAATACCTGTTGTGGATCCGACATAATCGGCCTGTTCAACCACTTCCTGACGGCATTCCGGATGCACCAGAAGCAGTGCATTCGGATGGGCCTTGCGCGCTTTCTCCACATCTTTGGCGCTGACCACGATATGTCTCGGACATCCGCCCTTATAAAAGGCAAATGTTTTCTCCGGCATCTGCTCTGCCACATAACGGCCCAGATTCGGATCCGGGATAAAAAGAATCTTGTCATTGTCCAGACGGCTGCAGATCTGAACCGCGGAAGAAGATGTGACGCAGACATCACATTCTGTCTTTAATTCAGAGGTTGTATTAATATAAGCCACAACTGCATAATCCGGATACTTTGCTTTTAATTCACGAAGGCCTTCCAGATCCAGCTGTTCTGCCATCGGACATCCGGCTGCAGGATTCGCCAGCCATACCTTTTTGTCCGGGCTGAGAACCTTGCAGGTCTCTGCCATAAAGCGCACACCGCACATGATCACACCCTTGCAGTCACTCTTTGATGCCTGCACGCTCAAACCATAAGAATCTCCCATATAATCAGCCACTTCCAGTATCTCCTGTCCCTGATAAGCATGCGCCAGAATACAGATATCCTGTTCCTTTTTCATGCGCATGATTTCCTGCTGAATTTCCGCAATTGTCATCTTCTTTATTCCCCTTTCTTCTGTTCCCATGGTCGAAGCGGTGCCAGAAAACCGGCCGCTTTCAGCTGTTCGCCGATCAGATCCAGACGTTCTTCGCTGGCAGCCTCCACCAGATGATAATGATAACCGGATGTGGCTGTACTCAGAACCGTAGACTGACTGTCATTTAAAGCAGCAATAAATTCTGTCACATCCTGCCTTGAGCGAATATCCATCTCCGCACTGACACGGCCATAAACTCTATGGCTGATACTGATATTGCACACTCTTCCGCCGCAGTCCACAATCAGATTCAGCTCTTTGGCCGCATCACTCTGCTTATGCCGCACTTTAAATTCTCTTACACAGCGCGGTTCCTGCTCCATCACATAACCCTTGGTCGTTGAAATGATCCCCGGTGTGTAAGCCCGTATCACCGCCATATCCTGAACAATTACCTGACGACTGACACCATACCTTTCTGCCAGTTTTCTCGCTGCAACAGGCTCCTCTGCGTTTTGAAGGAGCTTCAAAATCGCATTTCTTCTCTCTGCAGTTTTCATTCTTTCAGCTCCTCTCACACTGCATGCAGATGCTTCATGGAAATATCCAGGATCGGCGCAGAATGTGTCAATGCACCGCTGGAAACAAAATCCACGCCGATTTCACAAATACGGGCAATGTTTTCCTTTGTAATATTACCTGAACACTCTGTCTGGGCTCTTCCGTCAATCAAAGCGACCGCCTGCTTCATCACTTCCGGTGTCATATTGTCCAACATGATAATATCCGCACCGGCCTCTACAGCCTCCGCTACCTGTTCCAGTGTCTCTGTCTCGATCTCAATCTTTCGGACAAACGGCGCATATGCCTTTGCCATCTGAATAGCCTTTGTAATACTGCCTGCTGCCCCGATGTGATTATCCTTCAAAAGAACGCCGTCGGACAGATTGTAACGGTGATTGCATCCGCCGCCGACACGAACCGCATATTTTTCAAAAACACGACAATTCGGTGTCGTTTTGCGTGTGTCAAGCAGTGTCACACCACTGCCTTCCAGAAGCTTTGCCACACTTCTTGTATAGGTGGCAATTCCGCTCATCCGCTGCAGATAATTCAGCGCAACTCTTTCTCCCGACAAAAGAACCCGGATATCTCCTGTCACCTTTGCCATCAGATCGCCTTCTCTGACCTCATCGCCATCATGACAAAGCATCTCAATCTCTGTATCTTCATCCAGAAGCTTAAAAACTCTGGCATATACATCCATACCCGCGATCACGCCGTCTTCCTTGGCAATCAGATCTACGGTTCCCTGAACCTTCGTCGGCATCACCGCATTGGTTGACACATCTTCACTTGTAATATCTTCCTCCAAAGCCATGCGGATCAACTTGTCCGCCTGAAGCTGCATTGTAATACTATTCATTTCCACGCATCCTTCCTATTCCTTCTAATACAACCTGATGGTAATCTTCAAGCAATACCTCTTTATCCTCATATCGCTTCAGATCCGGTTCTGCCTGACACGGATCCGGGGCCTGACCAAACAGCATATCATAGGCCGCCCTTCTGGCAAACACAAGAGACTCCAGCAGTGAATTGCTGGCCAGACGATTCTTGCCGTGTACACCATTGCAGCTTGTCTCACCGCAGGCATAAAGTCCTTTCATAGACGTGCGGCTGGACAAATCGACCTTAATGCCACCCATAAAGTAATGCTGGGCCGGTACAACCGGAATCGGCTCTTTGATCGGGTCAAATCCTTCCTCTATGCAATGCTGATAAATATTCGGGAAATGCTCTCTAATAGTCTTTTCTCCCAACGGACGCATATCCTCCAGGACAAATTCCGTACCATCTTTCTCCATCTGTGCGAAAATCGCCTGGCTGACAATATCTCTCGGCTGCAGTTCATTGGTAAAACGCTGTCCGTTTTTGTCGTATAATAATGCGCCTTCCCCGCGCACCGATTCAGAGACCAGAAATCTTCTTCCCTTACTTCTGGAAAATAGTGTCGTCGGATGGATCTGTATGTAATCCAGATGTTCCACCTCAACCTGATGTTTCATGGCAATACCAAGGCCATCCCCGGCAATATGCGGATAATTGGTGGAATTCTGGTACAAACCGCCGATACCGCCGCAGGCAAGTACCACATACTGTGAACGGATCGGATAAACATGATTCTCCTCATCCATGGCTACTACACCGCCGCAGATATTATCCTTCTCAATCAGATCCACCATAGTCATATGCTCACAGATTTCAATATTCTCTTTTGTCAAGACCTGTTTCAGCAGTGTACTTGTAATCTCCTTGCCCGTGATATCCTTATGGAACAAAATTCTCGGTCTTGAATGGGCACCCTCTCTTGTGAAATCAAGTTCTCCATCCGCTGTTCTGGCAAAATCCACCTTTCTGAAAACCAGATCCCTGATAATATCATTGGAACTGCGGATCATCAAATCTACGGCACGTTCATTATTCTCATAATGTCCGGCACGCATCGTATCTTCAAAATAGTCTTTATAATCATCTTCCCCACGGAGCATACAAATACCGCCCTGTGCCAGAAAAGAATCTGACAAATCGGCTTCCTGCTTTGTCAGCATCAATATTTTCTTCCGCTCCGGCAACATCAAAGCGCAGTACAATCCGGCTGCTCCGGTTCCCACGATAATGACGTCATAATATTCATTCATTTTATTTATACCTCTTTCCCGATCAGGTTTTTATTGCTTTTTGTCATTATACAGCTTGACATATCATGTGTCAAGACACCTGATATGTCAATGTTAATATACAACCTAAAAGAGCACAAAAAAGGATTCAGACAGTCACTATCCGAATCCCTGTTTTGTGCTTTTTAAATTAATGATACCTTTAACCCTGCTGCAAGGCAGTTTTTTATTTATTTTCTAGTTTGCAGTGCAGCTTTTTCTAAGCCTTCAGCAAAATATCCGTCAGCTTTGCAAACTGTTCCAGTGTCAGTGCCTCACCTCGCACAGACGGTGAAAATCCCGCCTCTGCAATGGCTGCCGCAATCTGATCCTTTGTAAAATTCAGCTCAGAAGAATTGTTCAGCCCATTCTGAAGTGTCTTACGGCGCTGATTAAAGGACGCTCTGATAATCTTAAACAGCATCTTCTCATCCTTCACCTGAACCGGCGGTTCTTCGTAACGTGTCAGACGAATCACTGCAGAATCCACATTTGGGCGCGGCATAAAACAGTTACAAGGCACATTGGCCACGATATACGGCTCTGCATAATACTGCACAGCCAGAGATAATGCCCCGTAATCCTTGGAACCCGGACCGGATTTCATACGGGCCGCCACTTCCTTCTGCACCATGACCGTCACATTGGCCAGCGGCACATGCTGCTCAAATAATGCCATAATAATCGGTGTTGTAATATAGTACGGCAGATTGGCTACAACCTTAATCGGTCTGCCGCCATTTTCCTCCTGCACTAGTTTCTCCAGATCAAGAGACAGCACATCCGCGTGAATCACCTTTACATTGTCATAATCTGCCAGTGTTTCCTGTAAAATAGGCAGAAGATTTCTGTCGATTTCCACTGCGACTACCTTGCCTGCTGCCTCTGCCAGATACTGTGTCATGGTTCCGATGCCCGGACCGATTTCCAGCACCATATCGTCTTTTGTCACACCGGCTCCGGCAATAATCTTGTCCAGAACATGTCCGTCAATCAGGAAATTCTGTCCAAACTTCTTCTGGAAACAGAATTCATATTTCTTTATAACCTCAATCGTTCTCTGTGGATTGGATAGCTTTTCCATAAATACAAAAATACCTTTCTAAATAAACAATTTACCTTTTATACTGTTTTCTGTTAAGAATTTTCATTTTCTTTTCAGAAAGCGGTCACACATTCGCCACATTTCTTCTCTATAATAAAGCCATAAAAAAACAAAAGCAAGTGCTAATAACACATTATATAAATTTTTTCTTTTTCATAACCGGATGCGGCCGCGTGCAATGACTTTTGAACAAAGCGGCCCATCCAATCCTCTCTTTTTGAATATTACAGAGCTGTCAGGAAACTGGCAGCTCTGATGTCATATTGGCAAGAAAATCTCTCAGCCAGCTTTCGACCTTCTTCGGCACCGGCAGGCCGCACAGATTGTCAGCATTAAAAATTCACAAAAAAGGTACTCCATGGTCGACAAAAGCTACAGTATGTACGCGGCGTTATTTTTTCCATTTTCTTACCTTCCTACGAGAAAAGAACACACCTTTCTTATACGGTGCAGGACAATATTTCGATCCATTACCAAGCATATAACGATAGTTTTCATATCTTTTTATCGCCAGTTCATCCCACGTGTAGAACCTCTGGAATTTTAAAAATTTCGCCACACAGCCCTGTTTGCTCATGATTAATATTCTGCCCAGAGCAGACCAATCCATCCACATTTCCTCCTAAAGTGAACACAAAATCAATTAGAAAATGAATCAACATCAAACGGTAATTCATATGTCTGACCCTCAAGATATATTTTATAATCATTCGTAATATCATACATATATCCATAATACGCCTGATCATACGCCTCTATGTCCTTATAATGCCCGACTTTCTCGCTCGTTTGAACAAAACTTGTTCCAAGATTATCTTTAATATCAACAATATCATCTGCGCATTCAGTCATTTTCACGCCTGACAAATAATAATCTTTTGTTCCTTTAACATATTCTACTATAAGACTTGTACCTGTTATATTTTTTGCCTTTACATCATGATTACCAGGGAATTTGTATCCATCTGGTACTTTCTTGAAGTATTCTGTCTCATAACGGATATTGCCGTGCTTCTCCTTTTTTTCTATTACCAAACACGACGCCTCTCCCTCTATAATCTTATCTACTTTTATTTTAGACATTGGCCATACTTCATACGCTAATGCCTGTTCCGGACTTTTAAATGTGATAAATAAATTTTCCACAGGAAAAGCACCTACATAGGGTACGATTACCAAAAACATAATGGTTCCAAAAATTCTTATTAACGTAATTTTTCTGGTTCTCTTAATCTTGTTCTGCCGTATTTTTATACTCATTCCCATCATCACAATAAAAATGATGATTTCAATAATCATTCTAATGGCAATCATATGTATTCTCTCCTCGTACTCTGTCTCAATAGATACCACGCCCGGAAAGCGGGGCATCTGGAACCAATGCAACTAAAACTTAACCTTTGGCATCCTTACACTCTCCGGCAGCCAGCTTTTCACCAGTGCATATGTCTCTTCTGTACATTCACATCCTACCGTTCCGGAAAATATAAAATCATTCAGACATTTCTTCTTTTTCTTAAAAGACATGACAAAATCTACACCGGCCTCATTTTTTCTCGTTGTTCCAAATTCCACTTCATAGTACTCATCCCAGTTGAAATGAACTGTCCATATTTTAAAGTTAAAAAAAGTAATGGTAACTCCCGTTTCATCTATAACATATGCCTTCGAAACTTTTATAAAGAAATTCAACATAATTAAATAAATTGCTCCCATACAAATAATGGTTTCACAAACTCCTGTTCCCTCTCTACAAAACACCCAACCACAAAAAACTATAATTATTAATAGCCCTATAGAAACTCCTAAAAAGCCCTTATTGGCATCCTTTTCAGGTAAACCGCCTCTTATCTCTTTCATGACTTTCTCCCCCCTGGCATAACCAAATCTTTTCGAGGCAGCAGCCAATTCTGCTATCTCTTAATTATACCATCTCCTTTTGCACTTTGAAAAGATATGCCAGTACATTAAGTCGCATATTTCCATCTCTCCACACTGATTGAGCCATCAGAATATCGTTTCGTACAAATTTCCCAGCAGAATTTACCCGAACCAGTATATTTCCATTCCACACCGACTAACCATCTTTCCGAATATCCACTCTTTGAAGATGATGATACAGATATTCTGGATGTATTATTTTTTCTGTTGCTGTTTGCTTTTGCAATGGACATATCATATATTCCTCCTACGGCTGCTCCTAAAATAGTGTTTCCATTAGACTCCAGTACTGGAACCGTCGGTGCAAAAGTCAATCCCGTCACAGCCGCCTTTACCATATCATTTAATGCCGCATCTACCCTGTCCCGAGCTGACCCAGCTGCCGCCAACCCCGCTGCAATTCCTGCAACAGCTATATTTCCTAACCACTGATATTCGAAAATTTTTTTAGGGGTCAGAATACCCGTCATTCCAGATATTGCTCCTGATAAAGCCCCTGATGCCAAACCAGTAAGGCCTGCAACCAGCGCTTCCTTCTTTGTCACTTTTCTTCCCTCTATCTCAGCAACTGCACCTGCTGTCATAAGTCCTGCCACACAGCCAATAACTCCGCCAAATATCGCTCCTGCCCAGAAATTACCGCTTTCATCCACTCTTCCGACCGGATTGCCGTCGCAGTAGTTATACAGGTTCTTGTCATTCAGTGTCGTTTTGCTCATGCCCAGCACTGACAAACTGTCCGCACTCATCATTCTGCCTAATTCCGGATTGTAATAATGGCTTTCCAGATAATACAGTCCTGTTTCTGTGTCATAATAGTAACCGCGGTATCTGAACGGATTATCCACACCAAGTGTTGACGCCATGGAACCGCCTGTCTTCAGAAGATTGCCCCATGTATCATAGCTGTAGTCCACACCCCACTGCCCGGCTGCAGTTTTGTCTCCCTGTCATCCTTATCAAATGTATACACGGTTGTCTGCTTATTCCTATCACACACCGTTGTCACACTGTCTACATTGCCATTCGCATCATAATGATACAGTCGTTCTTCGCCGGTATTCGAAACCGCTTTTCCCATACGGCCAAGCAAATCAAAAAAGAGACATCCTTTGATATTTTCTCTGTATCTTATACAAAGTCATATCAAA
>OLQK01000291.1_pt1 | contig 60192 bp, 61 predicted proteins | sample 1672501 | NCBI WGS metagenome assembly OLQK01 (sample SAMEA3136693, study PRJEB25190) | human gut metagenome | biome: human gut; feature: human-associated habitat; material: faeces | place: Austria | collected 2013
CAACTATAAAAGCCAAAAAAGTGAGATGAAACTGAACTCACCCCACTATATTTACTCGCTATTCTATCTTTTAAATCCTTTCTTAAATGATTCAAAGATAGATTCTTTTTTACTTAATTTTTGTAATTGTTCATACAATGATTTTTCTTTACTAGAAAGTTTTGTAGGAATTTTAACTTCAACCTTAACCATTTGATCTCCGTATCCGTTTCCTCTTAAATCTTTGACCCCTTTACCTTTTAATCTTAAAGTTGTTCCAGATTGTGTTCCTGCAGGAATTTTAACTTTCACGTCACCTTGTACTGTTGGTACATCTACCTCACATCCTAAAGTTGCATCAACTGAACTAATAGGAATTGTAACATAAATATTACGTCCTTCACGAATAAAGTGTGTATTGTTTCTTACACGGATTTCTACAAATAAGTCACCATTAGATCCACCATTAGATCCTCTTCCACCTTTACCAGCAACACGTAATTGTTGACCATCGTTGATACCAGCTGGAATATCTAATTGAACAGTAACTGTTTTAGTAATATATCCTTTACCATGACAGTCAGGACATTTAACTTTAATTTCTTTACCAGTACCATTACAATGTGGACATGTTGTTTGTGTTACAAATGTACCAAATGGAGATTGTTGTTGTTTAGAAACAGTTCCTGTACCATTACAATGCGAACATGTTTGTACATCGTTTGGTGTTTTTGCACCACTACCATGACAATGTGGACATTCTGCATCATAAGTTACTTTAATATCTTTTTTAACACCATTGATTGCATCCATGAAATCAATTTCTAGACGCATTAAATGATCATCACCACGACGTGGTCCATTTTGTCTTTGACGACGACTTCCCCCGCCACCAAAGAATGATCCAAAAATATCTCCTAAATCGACATCTTCAAAACCAAATCCACCAAAGCCACTGGCTCCAGCACCACCTGCACCTTGTTCAAAGGCTGCATGTCCATAACGATCATAAGCCGCTCTTTTATTATCATCAGATAAAACTTCGTAAGCTTCTTGAACTTCTTTAAATTTTTCTTCTGCATCAGGTTCTTTACAGATATCGGGATGATATTGTTTTGCTTTTTTACGGTATGCACGTTTTATTTCATCAGCGTTTGCTGTTTTTGAAATCCCTAAGACTTCATAAAAATCTCTTTTACTTGCCATAAAATCATCCTTTCTATAATACTTTTAAAAAACCAAGGAAGAACCTTGGTTTTTTAAGTGATTAGTTCTTTTCTTCGAAATCAGCATCAACAACATTATCATCATTGTTATTTGATGTTGTTTGTCCAGCACCACCATTAGGGTTTGCTTGTTGTTGTTGATAAGCATATGATGCCATTTGTTGAGCCATTTGTTCTAATTCTGACATTTTAGCTTCAAGAGTAGCCATATCATTGTTATCTAAAGCAGTTTTTAATTCAGTTTTTAATTGTTCTGCTTGTTGTTTTTGATTAGCATCAATCTTATCACCTTGTTCAGCTAAAGCTTTATCAATTTCATTGATCATTTGTTCAGCTTTATTTCTTGTTTCGATATCTTTACGTTTCTTTTCATCTTCAGCTTTATTAGCTTCAGCATCTTTTACCATACGATCGATTTCTTCATCAGATAATCCTGTAGAGTTTTGAATAACGATTGATTGTTCTTTTTGAGTTTTTAAATCTTTAGCTTTAACATTTACGATACCGTTAACGTCAATTGAGAAAGTAACTTCGATTTGAGGTACTCCTCTTGGAGCTGGTTCGATACCATCTAATTTGAATAAACCTAATTGTTTATTATCTCTAGCCATTGATCTTTCACCTTGTAATACGTTGATATCAACAGCTGGTTGGTTATCAGCAGCAGTAGAGAATACTTGTGATTTAGTAGTTGGAATTGTAGTATTTCTTTCGATCAATACTGTCATAACTCCACCCATTGTTTCGATACCTAATGAAAGTGGTGTAACATCTAATAATAAGACATCTTTAACGTCACCAGCGATAACTCCACCTTGGATAGCAGCACCCATAGATACAACTTCATCTGGGTTTACTGATTTGTTAGGTTCTTTTCCAAGTAAACGTTTAACAGATTCTTGAACAGCAGGGATACGAGTAGATCCACCAACTAATAATACTTGATCAATTTCACTTGGTTGCATTCCAGCATCACTTAATGCTTGTCTAACTGGTCCTTCAGTAGCTACAACTAAGTCTCTTGTAATTTCATCAAATTTAGCTCTTGTTAATGATAATTCTAAGTGTAATGGTCCAGCAGCACCAGCTGAGATGAATGGTAATGAAATTTGAGTTTGCATTACACCAGATAAGTCTTTTTTAGCTTTTTCTGCAGCTTCTTTAATACGTTGCATTGCCATTTTATCGTTAGATAAATCAATACCATTTTCTTTCTTGAATTCATCTACGATGTAGTCCATGATTTTCTTGTCGAAATCATCCCCACCTAATTTATTGTTACCAGCAGTAGCTAATACTTCAAATGTACCATCAGCTAAGTCTAAGATAGATACGTCGAAAGTACCACCACCTAAGTCATAAACTAATACTTTTTGTTCTTGGTCTAATTTATCAAGACCGAATGCTAATGCTGCAGCAGTTGGTTCGTTGATGATACGTTCAACATCTAAACCAGCGATTTTACCAGCATCTTTTGTTGCTTGTCTTTGAGCATCATTGAAATATGCAGGTACTGTGATAACTGCTTTTGTTACTGTTTCACCTAAATAAGCTTCAGCAGTTGCTTTTAAGTTTTGTAAGATCATTGCTGAAATTTCTTGTGGTGTATAAGATTTACCATTTACATTTTCTTTATGATCAGTACCCATATAACGTTTAACTGACATTACTGTATCAGGGTTTGTTACTGCTTGTCTTTTTGCAGCTTCCCCAACAATAATTTCACCATTTTTAAAAGATACAACTGAAGGTGTTGTACGATTTCCTTCTGGGTTTGCAATTACTTTTACTTCATTGTTTTCTAACACACTTACACATGAGTTTGTAGTTCCTAAGTCAATACCAATAATTTTTGCCATAATATAAATCCTCCTATTTTATTCACTTACTTTTACTAAAGATGCACGAATAACGCGATCTTTTAACATATAACCTTTTTGTAACTCTTCAACAACCATACCAGGTTTAAAGTTTTCATCACTTACAGTCATTACTGCTTGATGGAAGTTAGGATCAAATTCTTTACCTTCAGCTTCAATCACTTTAACTCCTTGGTTTTCTAATAATGTCATGATTTGTTTATAAATCATTTCATATCCTTTTAAGAAGTTTGCCACTTCTTCACTTGGATTTTCAATTGCTAATGATCTTTCAAAGTTATCAACGATTGGTAACATTTGTTCAATAAAACCTTGCATCATGAACTTTAAGTTATTTGCATGTTCATTTTGCATACGTCTTTTAATGTTTTCCATATCCGCAAACACTTTATAATAATCATTTTTCCATTTATCAACTTCACCTTGAAGAATTTTAATTTGATCTTCTTGATCAACTTTTTCCTCTTCAACAACTTCAGCCTCAGCTTCTTTGTTTTCTTCAACTTCCTCAGTTACTTCTTTTTCAACTTTAGTTTCCTCAGCCAATTTGTTCACCTCTATTTCTCATCTTGTTTATCTTCTAAACAAGCCTTTTCAATATTTTCAGATATATACTCTACTAATGCCACTACTTTTTCATAAGGCATTCTTGTTGGACCAATTACCGAAATAGAACCTTTTGATGTTTCCCCTGTTTTAAATGAAGCAGAAATTACTGAAACATCATTCATTTTTCCTAGAGGTGTTTCATTTCCAATATTGATTTGAATACCATCCTCACTCGATAACGGTAGAGTTTTCCACACTTTTGAATTTTCAAAAGCACTTACAAGTCTTCTTAATTTATCCACATCATTAAATTCTGGTTGATAGAGAATATTTTCTTTTCCAGAAAAATAAACACTATTTGAAGCAAATTTAATGAATGCTTCCAAAAACGCATTAAATAATTCTTCATGTTGCTTCACTTGCGTTGTAAGAATTGGTCGAACATCTCGTTCTAAATGAAATGCGACTTCACTGATAGGTGTTCCTATCAATAATTCATTCATCACATTAACACAACTTAATAAATCTTCCATTTCTACATCACTTGAAAATTGGAAAACTTTATTTTCAACATGACCTTGACTTGTAATGATAATTGCTGTTACACGTCCATCATCCAAAGGAACAACAGAGATGCGTTGCAATGTATCATCTGAAGCATTTCCTAATGCAACACTTGTAAGATGAGTTAATTCACTCAACATGTTACAACTTTCATGCACCATCTCATTTAAATTTCGACGATGCTTATTAATAATTGTAGCAACTTGATTTTTTGTTCCTTCATCCAAATCAACTTTTCCTAAGTTATGAACATAGAAACGATATCCTTCTTTGGAAGGTACTCTTCCTGAAGAAATATGTGTTTTTTCTAGATAACCATAATTTTCTAGAAAGTTCATTTCATTACGAATCGTTGCACTTGAATACGGTAGTTGATATTTTACCATCAATGCCTTGGATCCAACCGGTTCAGCATTTTCGATAAATTCTTCAACTATACATTTGAATATCAGCATTTGTCTTGCTGTTAACATCAAGTTCACCACCTTTAGCACTCCTATTTCTCTTGTGCTAAATACATTATACATTTTATTTTAGCACTGTCAACAACTTGGTGCTAAAAAAATAAAAAAATAGCATTCCTGCTATTTCATAAAATCAATTAATATATCATTTAAAACATATTGCCCTTCTTGCGTTGCTTTTAAATAATCATTTTCAATCATCAATCTACCCTTTTCTATATTTCTAGTAACCGCTTCTTTATATAGAATACAAGCATCTTCTTGATATCTTTCTTTAAATTTCTTTAAATCTAAACCTTCTTTTAAACGAAGTGACATCATTATTTGATTAAACATCGTTTCTTCTTTTGTTTCATCAATTGTTGTTGTTTTAAAATCACCATTTAAATATTTAGTAAGTGATCGACTATGTTCTATAATTTGTCCATCAATTTTACTACATGCACCTAATCCTATTCCATAATAATTATCATAATACCAATAAATTAAATTATGCTTTGATTGATAACCTTGTTTAGCATAATTAGAAATTTCATATTTCTCAAAACCTATTTTTTCTAATTCTTGCTCAATGAATAATGTTAATTGATATTCGCTTTCTTCATCTAAAGGTTGATAATTTTTATATTTTAAAATCGTTCCTTCTTCTAAAATCAAAGAATAATAAGAAACATGTTGTAAATTTAAAGTTTGTAAAACTTCTATATCCTTTTTAATATCTTCTTTTGTTTGTTTTGGTAAACCATACATCAAATCAATTGAGATATTATCAAAACCTATTTCTTTAGCGTATTTAATAATATTTTTTACTTGTGTTGTATTATGATGACGATCTATTTCTTTTAATAAATGATCTTGAAATGTTTGTACACCAATACTTAAACGATTAATGCCACCTTTTTTTAAAATCTTTAACTTATAATAATCCATTGACTCTGGATTAACCTCCATACAATATTCTTCCACTTCTAAACTATAGGGTTTTAACATTGACATTAATTTTTCTAATTGTTCATCATTTAAAGCACTAGGGGTTCCCCCTCCAATATAAATCGTTTTTAAATGATGTTGCTCTATTTGTGATAATTCTTCATTTAATCTTTGTAAATAGAGATCACTTTGTTTTTGATCATAATAGACCTTGCAAAAATCACAATAACTACAAATAGACTCACAAAAAGGAATGTGTACATATAAACTTCTAGTCTCCATCTTTTAAACCAAATTCCTTTGCTAGTCCACCTAAAGAAGTTTCTTTATAAGCACTATTTAAATCTTTCCCTGTTTCTTTCATAACATTGACAATTGAATCAAAAGAAACTTTATTTTTTCTTAAATATCCTAATTGCTTCGCATAACTTGCTGCATCGATTGCACGTAAAGCTCCAAAACCATTTCTTTCAATACAAGGAATTTGGACATAGCCACCAACCGGATCACATGTTAGTCCTAAATTATGTTCAAGCCCCATCTCTGCAGCATATTCGATTAAAGAATTGTTAAGTTCTAAAATCCAACCATACGCTGCCGCTGCCATCGCGCAGGCACTACCTACCTCTGCTTGACATCCGCCATCAGCACCAGAAATTGTTGCATTATGTTTAATAACATTTCCAAATAATCCAGCAACGGCCAAAGCTTTGATCAATTCTTTACGAGGAATTTCTAATTGCTTATAACAATAAAATAACACTGCTGGTAAAATTCCACTTGCTCCACATGTTGGCGCAGTAACAATTTTATTACCACAAGCATTTTCCTCAGAAACAGCATAAGCATAGCTTGAAACAAGTAATCTTTCTCGATCACTTTCTCTTCGTGTATTGATGGCTTGTTGATACATACTTTTAGCAACTCTTTTTAGTTGTAACCTTCCAGGAATCACTCCTTCATGATGTAAGCCATTTTGTACACAGGTAAACATACTATCTAACACTTCAAATAAGTAGGCCTTAAAATGTTCATCTTCATAATTTAAAACATAATCATAGAAGGAAATACCATTGTCTTCAATATATTGAATAATTTCTTTAAGATTTTTATGAGGATAGATTTGTTTTGTTTGTTGCAACTTACTTCCTTCATATTCAACAGTTCCTCCACCTATAGAATAAGCAGTAATTGTATCAAGAATTTCTTCATCTTGGTACACATAAAATTTCATTCCATTTGGATGATAAGGTAAACGATCACTTTTAAAACGAACAATCGTTTGCTTGCCCAATGTTTGTTTAATAATATAATCTGTTAAATGACCTTTTCCAGTTAAGGCAAGCGACCCATATAATTCAACTTCAAAACGTGAAGCATTTGGATATTGTTCTTTTATTTTAGAAGCTGCTCTTTGCGGACCCATTGTATGTGAAGAGGATGGTCCAAATCCTATCTTAAATAATTCTCTTAATGATTCCATAATTTCTCCTATATTCTTAACATAAATAATTCTAAGCCTAATTTTTTATCTATTTGTCCCGTCTTAATTTTAACATCCAATAAAGATAATTCATTTAAACATCTAAGTAGTTCATCTATTTGAAAAAATTGACCTTCTTTTCTTACATATTTTAAACGAAAAGGATTAACTGCCAACATTTTAGCAATTTCTTGATCAGTATACCCTTTTCTATCTAATAATTTTACTTGATAAATCAACCGCATAGAATTAGCTACCAAAACAATCAATTTAACTGGTTCTTCATTAATTGTCATTAAATCTTTATAAATAGACATCATCTTTTGTTTATCTTTACTTAAAATAGCTGTTGTTAAATCAAAAACATTTTCATCTAAGGGACGACTGACAAGTTCTTCAACACAATGAATATCAATATGCTGTGTATATAAACAAAGCTTTTCTACTTCACTAGCAATATCCATTAAATTTGTTCCTTTTCTACTTAAAAGTAACTCTAAAGCATCATCATCAATGGTACAATTTCTTTTTTTAACTGCCTGTCTGGCTGTATCAGAAACTTTATAATAATTTAAAGGATTGATTTCATAAAACTGTGCTTCTTTTCTTAACATCTTGACAACTTTTTTTCGTTCATCAAAATTCTTTTCATCATTAAAAATAACAAGATGCACTGTTTTATCTAAATAAGGTAAACATTGCATAAAATAATCTATATCATGATTATCTTTTTTTATTTTTTTGGTTGTTAGAAAATCTGCTTTTTTAATAACAACCATTTTTTCATCACTTAAAAAAGGAGGTGTCATTACATCTTCTAAAACAACTTTCATTCCCTCTTTAGAAACATCATAAACTGTATAATTCATCCGTTCTTGATTACAATGATGATCTTTTTTTAACTTATCTAAACGTTGATCCATCAGTAATCTTTCTGTTCCATATAATACATATAACATATCATCACCATAGATATTATAAACTAAAAACCACTTGAAGTCATGACATAATTCTTACCTCCATAATAAACAATCTTAACCATTCCCTGAAGATCACTTCGATAAATTTTCACCCCATATGCTTCCAAACGATTTAATGTTAAATAAGATGGATGTCTATAACGATTATTCTTTCCTGCAGAAATAAGTGCTACTTTAGGATCAATCATTTTAAACAAATCATCACTTGAAGAACTGCTACTTCCATGATGTGCCACTTTTAAAACGTCGACATCTAAATGATGATATGTCTGATATAAATCACTTTCCACCTCTTTAGAAATATCACCTGTAAATAAATAATTTAAATAGTTGATAGTCACGTAAATAATAGAAGAGCGATCATTTGAATTTGTATAATATTTATCTAAAGCTAAATTTTTAAAAACTAAATCACCTATGGTCTTTTTCTTAAAATCATAGATAACCTTTTTAACTTTAAAATGTTCTTTCAAAGACGTTAACGCTCCACAATGATCATAGTCTTCATGCGAAATAAAAACGGCATCCAAATAAAAAACACCCTGACTTTGTAAATAAGGAATCAACCGAGAAGTCGCAAGATCACTCTTTTGTAATCCCCCAGTATCAATCAATACATTTCCTCTGGCATAAGGCTGTTGAATAAAAAAACAATCCCCTTGACCCACATCAATCATCACAACTTGTCCTTTCATGTTGTAATAAGGATAAAAATAAAAAGCAAGTAACACACTTAATAATAGACATACTTCTTGGGTTACTTTTCTATTGACATTCAATTTATAAATTCCTTTTAAATAAAGATAATAATAAACACCTATAAAAAATAAAGTCGGTTGACTAAAAGGCAATGTAAAAGAAAAATCATAAATAAAAGCAATCATTTTTAATAACAATTCATATTCTAAAGATAAAAAAGGTAAAACATATTTTCCAAGTAATAAATAATAAAGCATACTTTTATAAATCATTTCTATATAAGGCATTAGAAGAATACCTATTAAAAAAGAAAACACCGGTAAAACATGTTGAATAGAAATAATAATGGGAATTGAACCTAAAAATAAATAATATTTCCCTGCTTTTTGATTTTGTAAAAGTAAAATAAAAAAATAAATCAAATAAGAAAAAATAAAAGATAAATTATAAACCAAATAAGGATTATACATTAACATACCAACTGTTAAAAAAGAAAAAATATCCAACTGATTTAACCATTTACCAAAAATCATTGGTAAAAAAAGCATTAGATACGCTCTTAAATAAGAAATATTATAAGGAATACTAAACATGTAAACCCCAATCAATATAAGAGATATACATTTTTGTCCCTTTTTTGAAAAAAAGAATTTTAAAAAATTCATCAGCCATTTCTGTAAAATTGTAAGATGCATACCCGAAAGAGCAAATAAATGAACAATCGAGAGTTGCGTTAACTTTTGATAATATTCTTTCATTTGTTCATCTTTTGTTCCTAAAATAAATAAAGATAACAGACTTTTTACTTTGGAAGATGTCTTGATTCTTTTTTCTAAATAATGATATAGATGATCTTGATGTTGATTACTTTTTATTTTTTCGAGTTGTAAAGTATCAAAAATATTTAAACTATATAAATAATATTGATAATTAAACGCATAATCATTTTGTATTTGATGGAAGTTATAAGGTTTTCCTATCAAAGAAATGTCATCAAACAACGAGATATTTTTAAATTCTCCATAAACCTTTACTTTATGATACCCCCTCTTGACAACAATACTTTGATCATCCTTACTTACGACCTTTCCTGAAATTTCATTTTGATTTAAAGGTTGTGGTAAATAAAAAAAGAGAAATAAGAGAAATGATAATAGTAAACTTACACTCAATAGTATTTTAAAATGTTTTAAATACAGAAAAATAAAATAAAAAATAAGAAATACATATAAAATAGGATGTAACATTTTAGCTAAAACAACCACCAATAAAGGAAGTGCTAGATAAAAACCTTTTCCTTTTATAAACATAAATACTCCCTTAATCGAAGATATGTCTTTTCACCAATTCCTTGAATATTCATTAAATCTTCAATTGTTTGAAATGGTGTTTTTTGTCGATACTCATCAATCTTTATGGCTGTTTTTTCTCCTATTCCTTTTAATGTCATTAAATCATCAAGTGAAGCATGATTTAATGAAATCAGATTTTGACCATGAGGTAAATAAAGTTTACTTTCATTTGTAAGTTGATAATTTTCATTAAATTGATAATGGTTATCTGTTTGCAGTTTTGTTAAAACATCATTAATTGTTGGTTTTGTTTTAAAGGAGAGTTTTTTTTCAAACTCTCCTTCTACATAAATGACAATATTTTGTTTGGTTTGAATATTTTCAACAATAGCTGTTGGCTTTACATAACTATAAATGAGAGAAATAAAAAATAGGACTATAAGTCCTATCTTTTCAAAACTATTCATAATCTTGTTCAATATTTAAATGACGATAAGCCTCAGCTGTTGCTATACGTCCTCTTGGCGTTCTTTTAATCAAACCAATTTGTAATAAATAAGGTTCATTGACATCTTCTAAAGTTTGTGGTTCTTCCCCAATAGATGCAGCAATTGCTTCAAGTCCTACAGGTCCTCCTTTAAAACGATGAATGATTCCTAATAAATACTTATGATCAACATCATCTAATCCTAAATTGTCTACTTTTAATCTTTCTAATGCTTCAATTGTTCTATCTCTTGTAATTGTTGCATCGCCGTAAAACTGCGAAAAGTCTCTGACTCTTCTAAATAATCTATTTGCAATACGTGGTGTCCCACGACTTCTTCTTGCAAGTTCCCTTTTAGCATCATCATCCATAACAATATTATACACACGACTTGTACGATCAATAATTTGAGTCAGTTCTTCTTCACTATAATATTCTAATTTTGAAACAATACCAAAACGGTCTCTTAATGGTGCTGATAAATCACCTGCTCTCGTTGTTGCCCCAACAAGGGTAAAAGGTGGTAAATCAATTCTTACCGATCTTGTAGATGCTTCTTTTCCGATAACAACATCAACACAAAAATCTTCCATCGCTGGATATAAAATTTCTTCTACCACTTTATTTAAACGATGAATTTCATCAATAAATAAAACATCACCTGGTTCAAGAGCTGTTAAAATAGCTACTAGATCCCCTGTTTTTTCAATACTTGGACCTGTTGTAATTTTAATATGAGTTCCCATTTCATGAGCAATGATCATTGACATAGTTGTTTTTCCTAAACCTGGTGGTCCATAAAGTAAAACGTGATCTAACGACTCATCACGAAGCTTTGCAGCCCCTACAAACACTTTTAAATTTTCTTTAAGATTTGTTTGTCCAATATATTCATCAAAATCACTTGGACGAAGCGAACTTTCATCATCTTCTACAATTTCAGGATCTAAAACCTCGTTCATGTTTTCCCTCCTATTTAACAATTAAACTTAATGCTTTTTTGACATAACCATTTGTATCTAAATTTTCATCTGTCAATTTCTTAACAACTTTATCTACTTCACTTTGTTTATAACCTAATGCAATTAATACTTCCATGGCTTCTTCCAATTCTTGATTAACGACAGTTTGTTTTGTAGCAGTTACTTTTCCTTGTAAATCAAGAATAATTTGTCCTGCTGCTTTAGGTCCAATACCGGGTATTTTCTTTAAATAAGTCATATTGCCACTTTCAATAGCTTCACAAATTCCTTCAACATCTCCACTTGCTAGCATTGTACAAGCACTTTTACAACCAATTCCTTTAACTGAAATCAATTTTAAAAATAAATCTTTTTCTTCTTTTAAATTAAATCCATACAATAAAATACCATCTTCTTTTACTTGTTGATAAAGATAAACAACCACTTCTTTTCCTTTAGAAAAAGCATAAGGATTGCTCACATAAATTAAATAACCAATCCCATTATTTTCTAAAACAATATGATCACTTTGAATATCAACAATCAAACCTTTAATATAACTATACATACATTTCTCCTATTACTATTATATTATAAAAAACGAATCATTTCGTCTCAAATTTGTGTCAAATTTGTCTCAATTATATCATAGTATCTATTAACTGAAAATAAAAAATCAGGCATAAAGCCTGATTCATTAATCATAGAATTCGAATTCAAAATCAAGAATAGAAACAACATCTCCATCTTGACATCCTGCGTTTCTAAGAGCTTCATCAATTCCCATATTACGCATTTTAATAGATAAACGTTTAATTGCATCATCACTTACTAGAGAAGTCATGGATACAAGACGTTCAATCTTCTTACCAGTAATTGTCCACTGACCATTACCTAAATTATGAACAACAAATGGTGCCTCTTCTTCTTCATAATTATAAACAACTGTATTTTCTTCTACTTCTTCCATATCAAACTTAGGTGCAGTTTCTAAAGCATCTGCAACAGCATATAATACTTGATCAACACCTTCATGAATAATTGCTGAAATAGGGAATACTTTAACATCTTCTCCTACTTTTTCTTTGAAAGCTTTTAAATTTTCTTCAGCATTTTCTTCATCCATTTTATTAGCTACGACAATTTGTGGTCTTTCTAATAAACGATATTGATATTGTCCAAGTTCTTCATTAATTGTACAATAATCTTCATAAGGATCACGTCCTTCAATACCACCCATATCAATAATATGAACAATAACACGACATCTTTCAATATGTCTTAAAAATTGATGACCAAGTCCTTTACCTTGACTTGCCCCTTCAATTAATCCTGGAAGGTCAGCCATAACAAAGTTACGACCATCTTTTGCTTGAACGACTCCTAAATTAGGAACAATAGTCGTAAAATGGTAATCAGCAATTTCTGGTCTTGCACGTGAAACAACAGATAAGAATGTTGATTTACCTACTGAAGGGAACCCTACAAGTCCAACATCTGCTAATAATTTAAGCTCACAGCAAACATCAAATTTTTCTCCCGGTTCTCCTCTTTCACAAATTTGTGGTGCAGGATTTCGAGAAGTTGCAAAACGCGCATTTCCTCTTCCACCACGACCACCTTTAGCAAGAACGACACGTTGTCTGTCTTCTGTTAAATCAGCCATAAGTTTTCCAGTTTCTTCATTCGTAATAACTGTCCCCACTGGTACCTTGATTACTAAATCACTTGCATCTGCACCATGCATTTTTTTAGCCATCCCATTACCACCAGGACGTGCCTTATAAACACGTTTATATTTTAAATCTAATAACGTTGATAAAGATGTTGTTGCTTCAAAAATAATGCTTCCACCTTTTCCACCGTCTCCACCGGCAGGTCCACCTTTTGGAACATGTGCTTCACGTCTAAAAGCCACTGTTCCATCTCCACCTTTACCAGCTTCAATATATATTTTAGCTTTATCGATAAATTGCATACTTCCACCTCTCTTTCAAAAAAAAATCCCTTTTCAGGGATTTCATTATGCAGCTGGGTAAACTGATACTTTTTTTCTATCTTTTCCCATTCTTTCGAATTTAACAATTCCATCACACATAGCGAATAAAGTGTCATCTCCACCTTTTCCTACGTTAGTACCTGGATGAATTTTAGTACCTCTTTGTCTATAAATAATAGAACCAGCAGTAGCGAATTGTCCGTCTGATAATTTAGCTCCTAATCTTTTTGATTTTGAGTCACGACCGTTTTTAGTTGATCCAACCCCTTTTTTAGAAGCGAATAATTGTAAATCTAATTTAAACATCATGATGTTATTCCTCCTCATAGGTTATCTTGATATATTGATGATAGTCTTCTGTAAATGATTCCAAACTAATCACAAGAGTCTCTAGTATCACTTGCATTATTTCGTCATTTTCATACACATCTATCATTATATTACCATTTTTTAAAATAATTGCACACTTTTTTCCTTCTAGAAATCCCTTTTTAGCAAGAGTATTGCAAATACCTGTAGCCACAGCACTTACGCCAGCACACACAAGATCTTTGCCATATTCACCAAACTGGGCATGTCCTTTTATTTTAATTTGCGTAATATATTTATTATTTCTTTTTATTTGAACTTTAATCATTATTTAACGTTGATTGCATCAACAATTAATTTTGTATAAGGTTGTCTATGACCTTGTTTTTTGTGGTAATGTTTTTTAGCGTTATATTTATAAATAGTTACTTTTCTTTCTTTACCTTGTTTTTCTACAGTAGCTTCTACAGTAGCACCTTCAACATAAGGAGCACCAATAGTTACAGTTTCATCTCCAACTAATAATACTTTATCAAAAGTAACTTTTTCTCCTGCTTCAACTTCTAATTTTTCTACGAAAATTGCATCACCAGCTTCAACTTTTAATTGTTTTCCACCTGTTTCGATAATTGCGTACATACCGCACCTCCTATAAATTTTTTCTAAGACTCGCCAACCAAGGCAGCAAACGCATTTAATACCTCTTATGTGCGGTTGTAGTCTAGAGGTCTACAACAAGTGCATTATACTGAATATTCCAATTAAAGTCAATGCGATTTCTTAGATTTTATCAAATAAATTTTTATTGTGTCAAAATCATAAAATCGTTGATGAAAATGATAGATATTTTGATAAGGTCGAAAATATTCAAGATGTTTATTTATTTTCACTCTTTTTTTACTAAGATGATCACTCATTAATGTCTCCATATAAATCAAACGATAATTTTTAAGATATAAAATAACTTGATAAAATAAATATCCTAAAATAATTTTTCTCCCTATTTGTTTCGTAATAATCCATAAAATACAAATAAATAATAGTGAAACTTTTATTTGTATTTGCATAGCTTTTTGATAATCTATGAAATAAGATAAAAATAATAATAAAAGTTTTGAACCATCCAAAGGATAAACTGGAAGTAAGTTAAATATTAAAATATAAATATTGATTTTAGCTAACAATGGTTCCTTTATAAAAAGAAAAAAAATAAAACAAATAAGATTAATAAATGGACCACAAAGAAGCATCCCTATTTCTTCATAAACATAATGCTTTCCTAAATCTTTTAACAATAAAAAAGCCCCAAAAGGAAGTATCATGATCTTTTCAATTTCAAAAGAGAAATAAAGAGCAACGAGATAATGTCCTATTTCATGTAAAATAGAAAAAAGTAAAAAAGCTACATAATAAGAAGATCTTGATATAAAAGCTAAAAACAAATAAAGATAAGTAAGGGGATGTATTTTCATTTTACATCCCCAAATATTCTTGATAAGTGATTTGTTTTCCTAAATATTCAAATATCATTTTAAACTTTTGTTGATACAAAGCAATTGTATCCCCTTGTTTTATTTTTTGAAATTTTTTTACTTGAATATCTTTTAACTTAGAAAAAGTAATTTCCGTACCATTTTCATCTAAAATAGTCACTTGTTGTTTTTTTACATCAATCACTTTACCATTATTCATTGCAAGAACCTGATTTCCTGTTCCTTTATAATAATCATCCTTGATCAAGGTATATTGTAATTCTTGACTTACTTTAACATCTTCTGGTAAAAAATCTAAAACACTTTGTGAAACAAAGGTAATCAATTGTTGTAAATATTTTTGATTAAATATTTTTTGTTCAAGTTCTGGATTTTTCAAAACAATCAACGAACCTAAAACAACAATCATCATGACCATCAAACGTACCATACCATTATAAAGCTTTTTGAAATTATGATCATTAAGTGGTCTTTTCCTTTTTTCAATACGTTTTCTTACATCATCCAAATCTGACATATAATCACCTATTACATCATATGAAATCATCCCAAAAAGATACGACTTAATAAACCTCTCCTTTTACATTTAGCAAAAGCTCTTTTATGTCCTAACAAACGATGTGCGATATTATCAAAACAATCATGTAAAAGATGACCCTTCAACAAATAAACAGGGCGTCCTTTATTATTAGCTTCAATCATTTCATGATCTTCATAAACAATTCCTAAAAGTGGTAAGGACAAAATATCTAAAGCATCATCGATCGTTAATGATTTGCCATCTTCAATATCATCTAAATTCACTTTATTAATAATCAACTTTAAATCCTGTATTCCCTTTTTAAGCAATAGGCCAATCACTCGGTCATTATCTCTTAATGTTGCAAGATCAAGATTAACAACAATAATTGCTTCATCAGCAATTGATGAGGCATAAGTAAACCCTTGTTCAATTCCTGCTGGTGAATCTACAATAATAAAATCAAAATCATTTTTTAAATAATCAATCAGTGCCGCCATGATCGATGCATCTAAATTTTGAAAAGACAACGTTTTACACGCTGGTAATAAATAAAGCGTTTGTTCTCTTTTATCTTTGACCAAAACCTGATGAATTTCACATTTACCAGAAATCACATCATTTAAATCATAAACAACTCTATTTTCCAATCCCATCATAACATCTAAATTCTTTAAACCAAAATCTCCATCAATCAAACATACTTTTAAGTTTTGATGCGCCAAAGCAATTGCTAAATTAACACTGATACTACTTTTACCCACACCACCTTTTCCAGATGTCACAGTAATGATTCTAGACATGTATGTAATCCCCCTTTTCTACAACGATATCATTATCTTTATAATAAACAAGTGACATTTCGAAAGTTGTAAAATGGTGTATAGATTTTCCAAAAAAGCGAATTGTTGCATTCTTAAATCTTTGACTAGAAATACAAGCTTCTTCACTTTGGCCTTCTATAATCCCAAAAACACCTTGCATGACATATAATTTAGCATACACTTGAACAATGGCCCCTGGATTGATTTTACCTGTAATTAAAGTATCTTCATAAATTTCTATTTTTTCTCCTGCATGTATAGAAGCACCGATCATTCTTAATTCTTTTTTCTCCTCCGTTTTTTCTTCTATAAAACCACCAAACAAGAGGCTTTTACATTCTACAAGAACGCCAAAAAATTGTAATATCTCATCATTTTCCAAAATTCGACCCTTCAAATCAAAAAAGGCCTTTGGGTAATAATCCTTCTTTTTAAAGAAAGATTGCACCAAAAGACCTTTTAATTCATTTAATAAAACTTCAAAATCGACTTCATTATCCATTATAAAAATCAAACGTCCATTAAGATTCTTAACTAAAATATACATCAATATCACCTTCAAATTTTAATTTATCGTGGATAAAATACACCCCATTAAAAATAACAATATTGAATAGTAATGTTGGTAGTAGTCTCTTAATTAGAAATGTTGTTATCACTAATTGAGTTGTATTTGTTATCCACATTAAAGAATATAACACACTCTCCTGTACAAAAATTGTCAAAACAACGATGACAATTGCCTCAAAATAAGTCATAACAGCTTTTTTCATATAACGCTTTTCAAAAAAAGAATACATAAAGAACAATAAGACATATACAAAAATAGAATTTCCATAAATTACACTAAAATAAATTCCACAAATTCCTGCAAAAATATAACGATGATCTTCATCAATTGTATTCGTCAATAAATCAAACATCATCACACCAACATAAGGAACAATTGTCAAATTTAATTTCAAAATTGAAGATGGTAAATAAAAACGTAAAATACTGTCGATAACAAAGGAAATAAACATGATAATTAAATATCTAACAAGCTTATTCTTCATTACCATTGACCTTCTTTACTACACTTACATAAGATAAATCTTTAAACTGCGCAGCCATTTTAACAGTTAAAGTCATTGTTGTTCCATCACTTTGAGTTACCAGTTTTTTTGCTTTACCAATATAAATTCCTTTAGGACATTTTCCATCTCCACCTAAACCAGAAGTATAAACTTTCGCATTTTTTTCTAATTTATCAATTCCTGAAAGTAAAGTAATATTTAAAACTTTCTTATTAACATCATAATTTTTTAATAATCCATAAATCGTTTGATCACCATTAATAATCATTACTGGAATTTGATTTGATGGATTTTCACTTGTAAGTAACGAAACAGTAGAACTAATTTCCGTTACATGACTAACAACACCGATCATTCCTTTAGAATCACAAACTGCCATTCCTTCTTGCACATTATTTAAACTTCCAGCATCAATTGTAATTTCATCATTCCAATTTGTTTGATCACGTATTTGTACACTAGCTGCCTTCGTTTTATAATCATTTGGAAGATAATCCATTTCTGTTAATTTCTTTAATTTTTTAATTTCTGATTGTAAAACTTCATTTTCAGATTCAATATTAACATAAGAATCTAACTTTTCTTTTAAAATTCTATTTTCATCATAAACATCCTTTAAATCATTATATTCATTAAAGATATCATTTACAAAAGAAATAGGTTTTTTAATAATATAGTATTCAATCATAGAAATAGAATTACTTAATGTCTTTTCTAAACGGGATTGTTTTCTCCCTACAAAAAAACCAATAACTGATACTAAAATAACAACGACAAAAACACCAATAATAATTCTTTTATTTCTTTTTTTTCTACGATTGTTCATATAATCACCTCTAGTATCATTCATTATATAGAGTTCACTAAAAAAAATCAATCTTCTTTATTTTGATAGATTTTTTTTGAAGCAAAACTATAAAAACAATGCTTACCAACAATTAGATGATCTATGAACTCTATTTCTAAACAATCTGCCATTTCTTTAATCTTTTGCGTTATTAATTCATCTTCTACAGATGGTGCAGGATTTCCACTTGGATGATTATGTATCAAAATAATTCGATTAGCACCACATCTAAGTGTATGTTGAAATACCTCTTTTGTTTCTAACATAGAAGCGTCTCCACTTCCTATAAATAATAATTTCTCTTGAATGATTTCTAAACGGCTATTTAAACAAAGTAAAATGACTTTTTCCTGTTTTTCAAACATCAATTTATGTTTAATATATTCATAACCATCTTGAGGTTCTTTAATAACAAATCTTTTTGTATTTTCTTTTTGCATTCTTTTCGCAAGTTCTATACTTGCCATTAATTCAATTGCTTTTGCTTGTTTAATACCTTTGATCTTCGTTAATTGATAATAGTCTACATCTTTTAAAGCTTGAAACCCTCCTATTTCTTCTAATAATAAAGAAGCCAAATTTAAAACAGACATTTCTTTATTTCCTGTTCTTAAAATCACTGCAATTAATTCTTGATTCGATAAAGTTTCAATTCCATTACAAATTGCTTTTTCTCTTGGTCTTTCAAAGCGAGGACAATTCAACATCATTTAAAGCTTTACTTTTATTTTTTTACTTAAACAATAGGCTAATACTATTTTTATAAGATCTCCAGGTATAAAAGGAACAACACACATCATTAAAGAAGCACTTAAATTCATCTTCGTCACAAACATAAACCACAGTGTTCCAATAAAATAGCAGATCACACTTCCAATAATACATGCTAAAACAATAGGAACTCTTGTTTTTAATTTTGAAATAACATAGACCATTATTGGAAACGAAAAGATATATCCCCCACTATAACCTAAAAGTGATCCCATACCACCTTGAAATCCAGCAAAAACAGGTAAACCAACCGCACCCATCAACAAATAAACAACACATGCACTAACTGCTACTTTACAAGGAGCAATCAATGCAATTAAACAAACCATAAAGGTTTGTAATGTAATTGGTACATATCCCGGTAAATCAATTTTAATTTGCGAAAATATAGCCATCATACATGCCATAAGTGCGCAATAACACATTTCTTTTACTTTGAAGTTCAAAGCTTCCACCCCCTGAAAGCATATTATCAAAGAGTGACTTCCTTGTCAATTTGTTTTTAAAAATTGATAAATTGCATTATATTCTTTTTTTTCAATCTTCTTTTGATAACGATCATCTATAAAATATTCTTTAACCACACATGTATTTCCTTTTTCAGCAATCTCTTTTGCTTGTTGATGTGCCTCTTTTTGTTTTATAAAAATATCAGTAATAACAACATACTCTTGATCTTGATACATAAAACCCTTATACCCTAATTCTTCTATTTGTTTCATTGTATTTTCAGCATTTGCTTTTTCTTTATAGCGTCCTACTTGTACAACATAGATATTGATTTCTTGCTTAAGCGCTTGACTTACATAATACATAGTTAGTGTATTACATAAAAGCATCAAAAAAGTAAAAATAAGCATTCCTTTCTTTTTCATAGACTCACCTCTTTCTAGTCTATGAAAATTAATAAAGAATATGAAGGTACCAAAGTACCTTCATCTATTATCTCCATTCAATAGAAACAAGTCTTGGAATTGAAATACGACCACTAGAAGAATATAACATTTTATAAACGGCTGCTCCCACAACAACACAGACGATCCATGTTCCTACTCCTCCACCAATAATTTCCATTTGATTTGTTAATTGTAATTCTTGCATTTTCATTTCCTCCTTTTTTTATTTAAGGAACAGACACCCACTAACTTCCTCACTATTTATATAGACATTTTTTGAGTATTTTTCTTTTAAAAATTAAAAAAAATCAAGTTTTTTCAAACTTGATTTTACATAGCTGCTAATTTTTCTTTAACAGCATTATATTTAGATGTATAATCTTCTAATTTTTGACGTTCACTATCAACTTTTGCTTGAGGTGCTTTTGATACAAATTTTTCATTACTTAACATATTTGTACAACGTTTAATTTCCCCTTCAAGTTTTTGAAGTTCAGCTTGTAATTTTTGTTTTTCCGCTTCTTTATCAACATACGCACCAAGTTCAACGATCAATGTATTACCACCTTGAATCATAGCTGTCGCAATATCTTTAGAAGCTTTTTGATTATAGCCAACACAAGTTGCATTACATAATTTCTTTAAGTAAGGAACACATTGGTCTAATAAAGCTTGTAAGTTTTCATCTTTTGTTTCAATTGAGTATTCTACTTCGATTGCATTTTTAATTGTATAGTTTGCACGAATTTCACGAACACCTTTAACAATATCCATTAAATAAGTAAATTGTCTGTTGATGTTTTCATCATTGAAATCAGGATTTACTGTTGGATATTTAGAAATACAAATTGATTCTTCTAAATGTGGAATTGCTTGATAAATTTCTTCAGTTACAAATGGCATGAATGGATGTAACATTCTAACGATTGCATTTAATACATAAACAAGAGTATGGGCACTTGCTTGTTTTTCAACTTCATTATCACTATTTAAATGAACTTTTGTAAGTTCGATATACCATGAACAGAAATCATCCCAAATGAATTTATATAATTCGCTACCAACATTAACAAATTCAAATTTATCCATGTTCGCATCTACTTCTTCAATTACGTTATTTAAACGATTTAAGATCCATTTATCACATAAATTTAAATGATCAAATTTTAAATCTTTATATTCTAAATCTTCATCAATATTCATTAAAACAAATCTAGCTGAGTTCCAAATTTTATTAATAAAATTCCATGATGCTTCTAGTTTTTCAGGAATATATCTTAAATCCATACCTGGTGCTGAATTTGTAGTTAAGAAGAATCTTAATGTATCGGCACCATATTGATCGATAACATCCATTGGGTCAACCCCATTACCTAATGATTTAGACATTTTTCTTCCTTGTTCATCACGAATTAAACCATGAATCAAAACATGTTCAAATGGTCTTTGACCTGTAAATTCTAATGATTGGAAAATCATACGACTTACCCAGAAGAAAATAATATCATATCCTGTAACTAAAGTATTTGTTGGGAAGTATCTTTTAAATAAAGGATCTTCTGTATTAGGCCAACCTAATGTTGAAAATGGCCATAATGCACTAGAGAACCAAGTATCTAAGACATCTTCATCTTGTGTCCAGTTTTCGATATCTTCTGGTGCAGTTTTTCCAACATAAACTTCACCTGTTTCTTTATGATACCATGCTGGTACTTGATGTCCCCACCATAATTGACGTGAAATACACCAATCTTCGATATTTTCCATCCATTGTGTAAATGTTTTTTCAAATCTTTCTGGTACAAAGTTTACTTTAGAATCTTTCTTTTGATTAGCTAAAGCAGCTTCAGCCAATGGTTTCATCTTAACGAACCATTGTTTTGATAAATAAGGTTCAACAATAGCTCCTGATCTTTCTGAGTGACCTACTTGATGCAAATGTTTTTCAATATGATCAACAATACCCGCTGCTTCAAAATCAGCAACTAATTGTTTACGACATTCAAAACGATCCATACCTTGATATTTATGACAAAGTTCATTCATTGTTCCATCATCATTCATACAAATAGGCATGTCTAAGTTGTATTTTTTAGCTAAGGCAAAGTCATTTGGATCATGCGCAGGTGTACATTTCATAACAGCTGTCCCAAAATCCATATCGATATAACTATCAGCCATAATTGGTAATTTTTCACCATTAGCTGGGTTGATTGCATATTTACCAACTAAATCTTTATATCTTTCATCATCAGGGTGAACAAAGATAGCTTGATCGGCAAACATTGTTTCAGGACGTGTTGTCGCAATGACTAATTCTTGATCACTATCTACAATTTTATATTTGAAATAATACATTGCCCCTTCAATTTCTTTATGAATAACTTCGATATTACTTAAAGCTGTTCTTTGTACAGGATCCCAGTTAATAATTCTTTTGCCTTGATAAATATATCCTTTTTCATATAAACGAACGAAAACTTCTTTAACCGCTTGAGATAATCCTTCATCTAAAGTAAATCTTTCTTTCGAATAATCTAAAGATAAACCTAATTTTTCCCATTGAGCACGAATAATAGAAGCATATTCTTCTTTCCAAGACCAAGCTTTTTCTAAGAAACCTTCTCTTCCTAAATCATAACGAGAAATTCCTTCTTCTCTCATTCTTGCTTCTACTTTAGCTTGTGTAGCAATTCCGGCATGGTCCATACCAGGAAGCCATAAAGCATCATAACCTTGCATTCTTTTATAACGAATAATCATATCTTGTAAAGTTGTATCCCAAGCATGTCCTAAATGAAGTTTACCTGTAACGTTTGGTGGTGGAATAACGATGGCATAAGGCTTTTTAGAAACATCTCCTGCTTTAAAATATTCTTTTTCTAACCAATGTTGATATTTACCTTTTTCAACACTTTTATGATCATATTTACTCGCTAATTCTTTTTTCATTTTCATCATCCTTTTCAATAAAGCTTTCTTTATGTTCTTTAATATATTCTCCTAATTTATCACCAATTCCTGAAGAACGTAATAAAGAAACAAATTCATTTGTAAAATCAGAGAAATTGTATGTAGCGTATTCACTTGTTTCATCAATTTCATCTTCTTGATCATTTTCAATTAAAATAGCTAATTTTTCAGCTTCTTCTAATAAATGAGCAATATCATAACATTTCATTGTTTCAAATGCTTCTTTATAATAAGGTCGATAATTACAATAAGGTTCTGTTATAAAAAACGAATGTATTGAACCTCTTCCCCCTTCTAAAGAACATTCTAATTGGTACATTGTATAAATCAATAATTCCTCATGTGTTAAATAAGGAATAATATTTCCATCATAGTTATCATCTTCATATAGACGATCTTCTTTCGCATTAATATGAAAAATAACAGCTCTTGTTAGATCAATTGGTTCAATCTTATCAAAAACATCACTTGTAAGATGAGAAAACATATCTTTTTCTTGAGCTAATTTTTCTTCATATTGCTTTCTTTTTTCTTTTACTTGTTTAAATTTTTTACCATAAAAACTAAACAAGAACACACACATGATAGCAAAAATAATCCATACATACCAATACTCTGTAAAATAATTCATCTTTTTCCTCCTTAAAATAAAAAAGCCATCCCTCTAAGGACGACTTATATCGCGATACCACCTTAGTTCTAAGTATAAAACTTAGCACCTTAAAACTTTAACGCAGTTCTACGTGTTAAACTACTTTATTTCATCTAACATGCTCCTTGGCTACCTTCACTCTTTTCATTTATCCCTTTCCAGCAAACGGGACTCTCTATCAAACAAAGAAGAACTACTCCTCCAAATCATTGCAGTTCTATTCTATCAAATAGACTATTTCTCGTCAATCATTAACTTTTTGAATATTTCTTGTAAGCCATCTAAATAACAAATTAATTTTGACATTTGATAAATATTAACTTCTTCTTGTAAATTTAATTGAACTTGCGGAACAATTGATAAAATACATTGTATTAAGATTTTTTCTTCTTTTAAAAGCTTTACTTCTTTTAAATAATATTCTAATAACGGTAAACTCTCATAGAGTTCATCATGATTTTGAAAAATATCTATCAAATCATAAATACAATAATTAATTTTCATTCGATCAATTGAAATAAGTGTTTCATCACTAACAAAAATATGTTCCTTATTAAAATGATTATACGTTAAAGAAAGTCTAATTTCATTTTTACCTTTCATTATTTCTTGATATTGACTTAAATAATAATGTGCTTGATTTAAATAATGAACGATACGATAATAATTTAAAACAAGCATCCAACCTGCTGGAGATTTAAATTTTCTAAATTCAAATTCTCTCATTAATTCTTCATAATCATTTTTTCTTTGTTGAATCAAAGAAAAAAGATCATCATACTGCTTTTTAAAAAAAGCATCTTCTTCATGTTGCATAAAAAAAGAATGATTGTGTAAATACGCTAGGATTTGATAATATGTTTTTATTTTCATTTCTTTTTTTATATGATTATCTTCTTGTAAATAAGGCATAAGATAGATATATTGATCTTGAAAAGGTGTAAAATAGTGTTGTTCATTATTTAATATCAAATGAATAAAATGATGGAGATGTAAGGTATTAAGATGTTGATAAGCAACTTCTAGTTTCTTTTCATCAACAATCTTAACACAATAAAAATGATTAGCTGTTTTCACTTTATAGACACGCGGACTGATTTGAATCAGTCCAATTACGTCTAAATCATACTTTGTTTGAATGATCTTTTGGAGCATAAGGAATAATAAGAATTTGTCCTGCATCTAAATTTAGATCTTGATTATAGTCTCTAATCATTTTTTCATCTACCTGATATTGTCTAGCTATTGAAGCATACGTATCATTTGGTAAAACGACATATAAATAATAAACACCTAGATCCTCGTCATCATCAACCTTTTCTTCTTTTTCTTTCGTTTCATAAATTTTTTCTTGTAACTTTTCAACATCATGAATTTCTTCGGGTGCCTCAGCAACGACTTGTTCATTTATCGTTTGAGTCTCAACATCCCTTGATAATTTTTCAATTTCATCAATAGGATCTTCATCAAGTTGAATATAACGATTTTCACCTTCTTCAACCCCATACACTCCAACTTCAATTTTAATTTTCAAATTACCATCAATAATATCATAATGAAAATCTTCAACCTTTAAATGAAAATCTTGACGATCTATAATCTTTTGATCATCCGCATAAACATCTAATTCCACATTTTCTAAAAAATGTCTTTTTTCTTGACTAATATATTCTCCTTTAATAGCAAGACTCCCCACCGCTCTAACACCATGATCTTCAATCTTATAGTCGATAGATTCATCAACCGTTAAAGAAACTAATTCCTTTAATTGATGTAGTAAATCAATTTCCTTTTCGTAAAATATTTTTTGCATAGTCATCCTCCTAACAAAGTCTATGCAACAAATCATCAAATATGAAAAAAAGTAGGTTTCCCTACTCAAAATCTAAATCACACAATTCATAAATTGCATTCCAAGCTTCTTGGATTCCTTTTTTCTTTAAACTTGAAAAACGAATAAATGTATCACTTGGATCAAAATGTAATGTATCTTTAATTAATTTTTCATTTTTCTTTAAATCATTACGTTTAAGTTTATCTTCTTTAGTCGCAACGACAATGACAGGTACACCATGATGTTTAACAAACTCATACATCATCACATCATCTTTTGTTGGTTTATGACGATAATCAACAAGTAAAATAAAACCTCTTAAAGTTTGTCTTTCACTAATATATTCATCCATCGTTTTACCAAATTGTTTTGTGACATTATTAGCAACTTTAGCATATCCATATCCAGGAACATCTACAAAATAAAGTGCATCATTGACATTAAAGAAATTCAAAGTTCTTGTTTTACCTGGCGTACTTGATACTTTTGCAAGACCATTTCTAGATAACATTGCATTAATAAAACTACTTTTTCCAACATTTGATCGTCCAGCTAAACACATTTCTGGAAAACTTTCTTTTGGCCATTGGCTTTTCCATGCGGCTGATAATATATATTCTGCTTTTTTAATTTTTACCATTTTTCATCACCTTTTGTATTGTACAAAAAAAATAACGAAAATTCAAGATTTCCGTTATTTAACAATTGCATGCTCTAAAACTGTATCGATATGATCAGCTAAAACAATTTCTAAATCATTTCTTACTGATTCTGGGATATCTTCGATATCCTTTTCATTTTCTTTAGGAATGATGATTTTTCTAATTCCAGAACGATGTGCTGAAATAGATTTTTCTTTCAATCCACCAATTGGTAAGACATTACCACGTAAAGTGATTTCTCCTGTCATGGCAACATCATCTCTTACAGGTTTATTTGTAAAAGCTGAATAGATTGCAGTTGTAAGAGTGACACCTGCTGATGGACCATCTTTTTTGATAGCTCCTTCAGGAACGTGAATATGAATATCTTGTTTATCAAAGGCTTTATCATCTAAACCATATTTTTCTTTATTAGCTTTTAGGTAATCTAAAGCAATTGATGCTGATTCTTTCATAACATCACCTAATTGACCAGTAATAATAAATTTACCAGTACCATCAAAATGATTAACTTCGATTGGTAAAATATCTCCACCAAATTGAGTATAAGCCATACCTGTAACAACCCCTACTTGAGGACGAGGAAGTTTCTTAGTATGATCAAATGGTGCTTTTCCTAAGAATTCAACAAGTTTATCTTGATCAATTGTAACTGATTCAACCTTTTCTTTTAGGATAGCTAAAACAGTTTTACGACATAATTTAGCAATATATCTTTCAAGTTCACGAACACCTGCTTCACGTGTATAGTGTTGAATGATTTCCATGATGATATCATCAGAAATAATCATTTGTTCAGGTTTTAATGAATGCGCATCTAATTGTTTTTTAATTAAATGTTCTTTAACAATCATTAATTTTTCTTGTTCTGTATAACTTGAAACTTCAATAATTTCAAGACGATCTCTAAGTGGTCCAGGAATTCCTCCTAAATCATTAGCAGTCGCAATGAATAAAACTTTAGATAAATCATATGGTTCTTCGATATAGTTATCAGAGAATTGAGAATTTTGTTCAGGGTCTAAAACTTCAAGCATTGCACTTGTAGGATCTCCTTTATAATCACTTGCCATCTTATCAATTTCATCTAATAAGAAGACAGGGTTTACAACACCAGCTTTTTTCATTCCTTGAATGATACGTCCAGGCATTGATCCTAAATAAGTACGACGATGTCCACGAACTTCTGCTTCGTCTCTTACTCCACCTAAAGAAGCTTTAACAAATTTACGATCTAAAGCACGTGCAATACTTTTAGCAATACTTGTTTTCCCAACACCTGGTGGACCTGCTAAACAGATAATTGGTGCTTTTAAAGATTGTGTCATTTGTTTAACTGCTAAGTGTTCAACAATTCTTTCTTTTACTTTTTCTAATCCAAAATGATCTTCTTCTAAAATTGCTTCAATTTTAGAAATATCTTCTTCATCTTTAGTTTCTTGATACCAAGGTGTTTTCATCACCCAATCAATATAAGTTCTAACAACGTTCGCTTCTGAAGATGCTGGTGGCATAGCTTCAAAACGACGTAATTCTTCTTCAATTTTATCCTTGATATATTGAGGATATGGATTTTCAGCTAATTCTTTACGAATTTGATCAGCATCGTCTCCTTTATCAACAGTATCACCAAGTTCATCTTTAATAGCTCTTAATTTTTCTCTTAGATAGTATTCTTTTTGATTTTCATCAATACTTTCTTTGACTTTTCTATTGATTGTATCTTCTAATTGACTAATCATTTTTTCAGACTCAATAGAACTTGCTACTAAGAATAATCTTTCATTAATTCTTTGTTCTTCAAGAATTTTTTGTTTTCTATCTAAATCAATTGGTAAATATTGACCAATTGTATCAGCAAGTAAACTAGCTGATGTCCCATTTGAAAGTAAAGTTAAGCTTTCAGCTGGAATATGAGGCATATGACGTCTTGCTTGTTCAAAATAAGCTGTTGTTTTTCTTACTAAAGCAACTTCTTCATTTGTGTCTCCATAAATATCTTCTAAAACTTCAGCTGTTGAAAAAATTGAACCATCTTCAATTTTAAAATCTCGAAGGGCAACTCTTTTTTCTCCAGTAACAGTTAATTTGATTGTCCCTGCACTATCGCGACGGATTTTCTTTTCAATTTTACATAAAGTTCCAACATGATAAACATCATCATATTTTGGATCATCAACAATAGGATTGATTTGTGATACAAATAGGATATTGTTATCAAAGTCACGACTTGAAAGTTCAAGTGCTTTTAAACTAAGGGGGCGACCAACATCTAATGATAAACGGTTACCCGGAAAGACAATCATTCCTCTTGTGCACACAACAGGAAGGGTTAATAATGTACTTTCACTCATAATAATCCTCCTTTTTTAAAAAGACGCTTACGCGTCTTTTAAACTATTTCTTTAAGTTTTCTTTAACAACGTCTAACGCTTTTCTATTTAAAATATCAGCATCGATTTGGTACATATTTTGAGCGAAGATTTGTTTGATTTCTTCTAAGTCTCTATTATATGTATTTGCGATTGTTTCTAATTCGCTATTACGTTCTTCATCAGTTACTTCAATATTTTCAGCTTCAACGATAGCAGCTAAGATTAAGTTTAATTTAACTCTGTCTTTTGCTTGATTAGTTAAATCAGCTTTGATAGCATCTTTGTTTTTACCAGTGAATTGTTCATATAATTCAAATGATAAACCTTGTTGTTGTAAGTTCATTTCAACTTCTCTTAACATTGTATCTAATTCAGAATTTAATAAAGCTTCACTATCTTCTACTTTACAACATTCAATTAAAGCTTGAGTTAAATCAGAGAAGAATTTGTTTTCTACTTCATTTTCTTTTTGTGATTTTAATTGAGCTTTAATATGATCTTTTAATTGATCTAAAGTTTCAACACCTTCGATGTTAACATCTTTAGCTAATTCATCATCAGCTTCAGGTAAAACTTTTTCTTTAATTTCATGAACAGTTACTTTGAATGTAGCTTCTTTACCAGCTAATTCAGTAGCTTGATAATCTTCTGGGAATGTTACAACAACATCTTTTTCATTTTCACAAGTCATACCGATCATTTGATCTTCAAACCCTGGAATGAATTGTCCAGAACCGATTTCTAATGAATGATTTTCAGCTTTTCCACCTTCGAATGCTTCACCATCGATGAATCCTTCAAAGTCCATAACTACTGTATCACCTTTAGCAACTTCACCGTTTTCTTTAGTTGTTAATTCAGCGAATTGATGACGATAGTTTTCAACTTGTGCTTCGATATCTTTTTTAGCAACAGTTACTCTACCTTTTTTAACTTCTAATCCTTTGTATTCACCTAATTCAACTTCAGGTTTAACAGGACATAAGATTGTAATTTTTAAGTTATCATTATCAACACTATCAATATTTAATGTTGGTTGAGCAATTGGAGCAACTTCAGCTTTTTTCATGATATCAGCATATCTTTTTTGTAAGATTTGATCAGTAGCTTCATCATAGATAGCTTGTTTTCCAAGTCTAGCTTTAATCATAGCAACTGGAGCTTTACCAGGTCTGAAACCATCTAATTTAACTCTTGTAGCTAATCTTTTTAAAGCAGCGTCTTGAGCTTCTGCCCATTCTTTTTTATCAAATGTTACTTTAATTTGAGTAACAGCATTTTCTAATTTTTTTGTAGTTGTTCTCATTATATATTTCTCCTTATTCCGTATCAAAAGACATTATATACTAACCTTTTTTTAAATTCAACTATATTAATAAATTTTAATATTCGATTGATTGTATTGTTTCCAATACATCTTTTACATCCTCTTGATTGCAATTATATAAATATTCAATATCTTCTAATTCAATATCTATATATTGTAAAGATGCTAAATGATAATGAATAGCTCCTGCAATACTACGATAATCTTGTTCATCAATATATTTTGGATAGATTGAATAAAGATAAAAATTTAAAAATTGTTCACACATCGTAAGTAAAGATGGATTATCATCTTCTAAAGCATCCATCAACAATTTATAAATTTCAACACCAGATTCTTGATTCAAGACCATTGGGGCATAACTTGGGTTAATATCGTAGTGCACACCTTTTTTGACAACTTCCAAATCTTCATCAATTTCTTGATCAATCATTAATTCTATTAATAAACTTTTGGCAAAATCAGGTTGATCATTATCTCTAATAAATTGACGAATAGGAACAATCATACGACGAATATTCATACCTTCCATTTGTTCAATAGCCATATAAAGTAAATCTTCATTTGTATCTTTTTTAGTTAAAATATTTTCGATATCTTCTTCATTAAAGACTTTTTGAGTCACCCCATCAAAAGATGCTTCTTGTTTTGCTAATAACAATTCATCATAAGCTGCATTAAAAACTGTTTCATATTGATAAGGAATATAAGGCATTGATAATTCCTCTACAATAATATTAATAGCTTCTTCAAATTCTTCTAAATCTTTTAAAATCGATACATAAATAGCAACAACATCATAATAAGTTTCTCCAGCAAGAACTTTTGCTTTCATACCTTCTCTTTTAGCTTGTTGTAACTCTTTCAATCCATATAAACAAACAAGTCTTTGATAACGTACTTGTTCATTATCCATATCATTTAAATATTGCAACGCTTCTTTATATTGACCTGTTTCAATTAAATCTTCTATCATTTTTCTTCTTCATCCTCATCATCATCTAATTGTAAATCATAAGTGATTTCGGGTTGTGTTTGTTCTTCTTCATGTAATTTTTGAATCATTTCACTATAACCCTCTAGTTTCCCAGTCTTCACAAAATCATCATCAGTAAGTGGCACAACTATCCCTCCTTCATTTTCGCTATTATAATATAAAATAAATCTTTAAAAAAGGCAAATTTTAAGACTATTTTATCACTCTTTTCATATTTTAAATAGTGAGGTGATTTCATGTATAAAAAATATTTAAGAAATATTTCAATGATTTTTTTATGTGCTTTTGCAACCTTTGTTTATTTTAAAAATGATGATGTTAAAACAGTGAAAAAGAAAGCCAATATGCAAACAGTTATTTTTAAAGATCAAGATGAAACGCTTATTCCTGTTTCTGTAGATATTGGTGTTAAGGATAATAAGGAAAATAATATTCGAGGGATTATTGAAACAATGAAATCAAAAGATTTTACTCAATTAGGACTTTATCCTATTTTTAATAAGAAATTAGAACTTAATGCTTTAATTATGGAAAGTAATCAACTTACGTTTGATTTTACAAACAACTTTAAAATCTCTAACAATCAACAAGCTTTAGATATTTGTGAAGCTCTTAGCTATTTATTTTGTAAAGATGGTATTTCTAAAATCAATATGAAAATAGATGGTAAAGCTGTTTCTTCATTTGAAAATACAACAATACCATTAAGTTGTATCACTCCTAATTTAGGTATTAATAACTTTGAAACATCCACTTTTGATCTTTATCAAACCTCTTCCGTCCTTGTTTATAACGAAAAAGAAATTGCTGGAAAAACATATTATATTCCTACAACAACACGTATTCAAAACACAAATCAAACAATTGATCAAAAAGTATCTTTATTATTAGATCATTTTGAAAATAATACTAAAGTAGAAACAACTAAAAAATCACAATTAAACGATGGCTTACTTTCTATCTATTTATCATCACGTATTCTAGATAATAGCGAAAATATTTCCCCTACTCTTTATAGTCGTCTTGAAAAATCATTTTTATCACTTCCTGATGTTAGTTCAGTCCATATCTATATTAATAATGAACTTATTCAAGAAGATCAAAATGTAAGTACATCAATCGATAATATTGTACAAATCTAGTAAAGTTTTGTTATAATGTTTTTGGTGATGAAAATGAAAAAAATAGTAGTAATGTCAGATAGTCATGGTTATCATCAAATGATTAATCGTGTAAAAGAACTAGAACCCGATGGAGATTATTATGTTCACTGTGGTGATAGTGAAGCTGAAACATATATGATGCAAGATTGGTTATGTGTTAAAGGAAATAATGATTGGTATAGTGATTTTCCAAATCAAATCAAATTTAAAGTTGAAGATTTAAACTTTTTAGTTGCTCATGGGCATCGTTTTGGGTATATGGATCGTGAAACAAGTATGATCTATACTTTGCAAGAAGCAAACTGTGATGTACTACTTTCAGGACATACGCATGTTCCTATGTATAAAGAAGTTGATGGTTGTACACTTATTAATCCTGGATCTACAACTTTACCTCGTGGAGGAAGTAATCGAAGTTATTGTGTTATTTATGTAGAAGGTAAAGATTTGAAGGTTGAATTCAAAAATTTAGATGATTTTTAAAAAAGTATTGCTTTTTAAAAAAATATATGCTATTCTAGTTGAGCAGTTGAAAGTAAGCAATGTCTACGTAGCTCAGCTGGATAGAGCACACGCCTTCTAAGCGTGCGGTCAGGGGTTCGAATCCCTTCGTGGACGCCATTTAATAAACAACAACCTTCGGGTTGTTTTTTATTTTATATATATATCTCTTCAAAATATAAATTTAAAAAAAATTGTAATTTTTTATTGCAATCATTTCATATTCATGCTAATATATATGAGCAGTTGAAAGTAAGCAATGTCTACGTAGCTCAGCTGGATAGAGCACACGCCTTCTAAGCGTGCGGTCAGGGGTTCGAATCCCTTCGTGGACGCCATTTAATAAACAACAACCTTCGGGTTGTTTTTTATTTTATACAAACGTTTAATCCAGAGATAAATATCTCTGGATTCTATTTTTACTATTTTGTTATTTTTATAAATTATTCAATTATATTTGTGGACCACATTTATTTTTTTAACTTAATCCTGACAATGATCTCATAACAAGATCAACATCCCTATTTTCTAATTCTTGTATAATATGTAAATACGTTTTTTGTGTCGTATTCATACTAGAATGTCCTAATCTTCTAGCAACACTTGCAATCGATACACCAGCAAATAAAAGTAAAGATGCGTGAGTATGTCTTAAACCATGTATCGAAATTACAGGAACTTCTGCTTTTTTACAATATCTTTCTAAAACTCCATTTACTGTAGAATTATAAACTTTTCCTTTTACAAATATTGGTTTATCCTCTGGTAAATCTTTAATCAATTGTGAAAACTGAATAACTGTTTGCCAATCAATTTGTACTTTTCTAATAGACGATTGATTTTTTGTAGGCAAAAAACCACCATCGCCTTTATAATCCCATGTTTTAGAAACAGATATTGATTGTCTTGAAAAATTAAAATCTGCTGGTGTTAGGGCAAGCGCTTCTGAAAATCTCAATCCTGTCTTAGCAATCAATAAAATCATCCATTCCCAGCTTATCTCATTTTTTAACTCTAATGTATCTAATAAAGTATGTAATTCAAATTGATTAATAAATTTTACTTTTTTTACACTTGGTGTTTTTCCTTTAATAATAGCTTTTCTAGTAGGATCTCTATCAAGCAATCCCTCATCTACTGCATCCAAAATAGAACCTTTTAACTGATGATGAAAATCCATAGTTGTTTGTCTTTCATGTTCCAAAGCATAATTATTTAACAACGCTTGATAAGATATCCTCGTTAAATCCTTTATTTTCAAATCTGGAATTAATTTTCTTAACCATCTTAGTGTCATCTTATATTTATCTAAAGTTACTTTTCTTATAGCACCTTCTTTATATATTTTTATCCATTTTTCATAATAATCACAAAATAAATCATCCTTATTTATATCATCCATCTAAATTCTCCTTTATTGTGGTCCACAAATATAAATATATATTTCATATTAAAATTCTTATAAAAAACATTAATTATCACTAAAATTTACAAACGCTGATGAAGAGTAATAAGGTTGTCGAGTTGTGAGAAATATTGACCGATTTTTGTTTGTTCTTTATAACTGGGATATTTTGTTTCAAATTTTAAAACATCAGAAACCGTAAGATTTGTTTGTTTTACACCATCATCAAACAATAAATAATATTTATTTCTATTCATTAAAATATGTAGAAAATATGGATATGTTTCCTTGAAAGGAGTTATACCAGCAACTCTTTGATTTAATGTATATTTATTGGATTCATCAACTAAAAATGTTTTAGAAATAGCTCTTCCATTAGGAACATCGCTCAAAACAAATGCAATTTCATTTTTAAAAAGCGGTTCTATTTGATCTTTAGAATATTTTCTAATCTTTCCGTCCGTAGAAACAAATTTCGAATTTACGACTACATAACTTCCTTTGTCATCGATACATCCCTCATGTGCTTTTCCATTTCGATAAAATGCTACTTCATCTAACTTACGCTGTTCCCAAGTTATTACAAAGAAAAAAAGCTAAGTAATCTCAGCTTTTTCAAAATAATCGTTATTTATTTAATTCTAAATCTTTTAATGTTTTTCCATTCTCATCTTTCCAGCTTACCAAACCATTCGCACTTTTCCCAATTACAAACATCGCTGCATAAGAAGGACTAGAAAAAGGCATATTGTCAATTAAATTACCATTTTCATCCAATTTAACTGTTTTCTTACGTTCTTTTAATACTTGTGGTACTGTATTATCGTCTTCCGTAGAAATATGACTGCCTGAAAATACAACAAATCCATCAGATGTTTGCATACCTGTTGCTTGTACTTCTCCAAATTCCTTTACCTTTCTTTTTAAGTAAAGAATTGTGTTATTTTCATCTGTATCATACGAAATATCATTTTGATTATCCACATTTGATTTTGCATACGGTTCAAACACCTTATGACCTAAAGTTCCCATAACAACCTTTGCATAATCAATAAATTCTTCCATTTCACTTTCTTTTTCTTCAGTAATATTTCCCATAGTAGGATCATTTTCATTTTTAACTTCATACCTATTAGCCTGTTTTGCAAGATTACAAAATCTATTTTCAAGATAACTTATTTCAGTTGGTCCAAAAGAATTATTAGAAGTTGTAAATACAATCGCTTCCGTCCAATAATCTTTCTTTGAATTTCGCTTATGTTCTTTTAATCTATCCAATATTCCTTCTCCATTTTTTCTTGCACCTGCTTGCCCAATATATACAATCCCTTTTTCTGAATTCTCAGATTTACCAAACAAAAAATAGACGCCACTTTGTTTCAAATCTTCTCTATTCTTACATCTATCTAAATCAATTCTAGGAATTTTGTATGCTAATCCTGTCCAATTTGCTAATGTACATTTAATTCTTCCACTAGCTTCACCATCCATTAAAAACAAATTAATACTTTTTCCTCTTGTTGCCATATTTTCCTCCTTTCCATAATCCTTATATATAATAACTAAATTCATATAACCAACAATAATATTTATCTTTTTTCTAAAATCCTTTCTTTTTTCACGCTGATGAAGGGTAATAAGGTTGTCGAGTTGTGAGAAATATTGACCGATTTTTGCTTGTTCTTCCTCTAATTTAGGATAAATAATATACGTATTTTGCATAGCAGATTTTGAAATTGACATAACCTTAATTCCTTGCATCAAAGGTATTAACTGATTATGATATGCACTTGAATTTAGATAATATCCCAAATATCCAGAAGCAAATTTTTCTACTGGTCTGTATGGAATAGTATGTAGTCCAGACAGTACAATTTCATCATTCAATCCTATTATTTCACTACATTTTCCAACAGATGAGTCTTCGGCTGTATCAGCAACAATCACATCTCCATTTTGCAAAAAAGAAGCTTTATATTTTTTTAAAATACTTTCATCTGAAATCATTGGTAGTTTCTCTTTGCTTACATCTAAGATATCTCCAAATTTAATAAGAACATCGCCATAATGAACATTCTTGGCAACTCCGGTTTCACTCATTAAGTTCACTCTAGAAAGTGTATTATTTTGTAAACTAATCAGTACTTCACTCAACTTACGCTGTTCCCAAACTTAGCAATATTTTTATATATTTTGCAAAACAAACACCACATATCTAATAATCGTTCCTATTATTTTAGTAATTTCATAAAATTATCTAACTCCGCTTTAGCTTCTGGTGTTGTGCCTTCTAATTGATCTAATAATTCAAATAATTCTTTAGATGTTTTTTCAATTTCTTGTCTTACATCATTTAATTCTTTCATTACATCAGGTAAAGGTATAACCTCTTCTTCCTCAAATGTATCCACATATCGAGGAATGTTTAAATTATAGTCATTTTCTACTATTTCATCATAAGTGGCAACATGTGCATATTTATCTACATCTACCCTATTTTTATATGTATCGATTATTTTATTAATATTTTCTGCTGTTAACTTATTTTGATTTTTTTCTTTAGTAAATTCTTTAGAAGCATCAATAAATAAAATATCTTTACTATTTCCCCTTGCATCTCTGCCTTGAAAAACCAATATACATGTTGGAATGCTTGTTCCATAAAATAAGTTTGCGGGTATCCCAATAACTGCATCTAATAAATTTTCATCGATAATATTTTTACGTATTTTACCTTCTGAACTTCCTCTAAATAGAACACCATGAGGTAAAACAATAGCCATCGTTCCTGTTTTTTCTAGATGGTATAATCCATGTAAAACAAATGCATAATCTGCTTTAGAAGCAGGTGCAACTCCAAAATTAGCAAATCTAGGATCTTTTTCTCTACTAATACTTTTAATATCCCATTTTTGAGAATATGGCGGATTTGCAACAACTGCATCAAATTTTAATGGTGTTTGTACTCCATCTTTTTCAGCAAATGGCCAATCCCCATCAAGAGTATCTGCCCTTCTAAGTTCCATATTACGATAATTAACCCCATGCATCATAAGATTCATATGCGCTAAGTTATATGTTGTTGTATTTAATTCTTGTCCATAAAACATAACACTCCCTTTTTTATCATGATTAGGTAATTCCTTTTGTACTGTTAATAATAATGATCCTGATCCCATTGTAGGGTCATATACCCTAAATTGCTCATCAGATTCTTTTATATTATAGGAAACCAATTTGGCTAATACTTGGCTTATTTCATGAGGCGTATAGAATTCCCCACCTTTTTTTCCAGCATTAGCAGCAAATTGTCCTATTAAATATTCATAAACATCCCCTAAAATATCATGTCCTGAATCATCTTTAAAATTAAAATCATCAATCATCAACACAATATCATTAAGGGCTTTAGCACGTTCATTTGTACTACTTCCTAATCTTGTATCCCCTAAATTAACATCAGAAAATACATTGGCAAAATCATTTTCAGCAATAGGATTACGTTTAGCATTTATATTAAATGAATCAAACATATCTTGGAAATCACTAGCTTTAATCTTATGGCTATCGATTTTAGATACAATTGATTCCCACCTATATTCAGGAACAATTGCATAGCCTAACCCTTTACTAATTTCTTCTAGATATTCATCTTGTTCTTCATTATCTGTAACATCATAAAATTCTTCCAAGATATTTTCTTTTAAATAATCATCTTGATTTTTAGAAAGATATCTATAAAACATAAATGGCAATATATAATTTTTATATTCACTTGCATCCATAGTTCCACGTAATTTATTAGCCATGGACCATAATTTTGTAGTTATTTCAGTTGCATTACTCATTATTTTAATTCTCCTTTATATAAACATTCTCTTTAAACATGTTTTTTTCAAATTTTTTAAGATTTCTAGCTCACGCTGATGAAGGGTAATAAGATTATCAAGATTCTTGAAATATGAACCAATTTTAGACTGTTCTTCAACAGCAGCAGTCAATATTACATCCACTTTTCCAATTTCATCTTTATTGATTTTCATAGGAACTGCAGTTTTTAATGTACGATTTGCTAATCCTTTTTGAACATAATTCGACTGCATTGCATTACTTAAAAAGTATGGATTAGTATTCTTATATTTTAATAGTGCAAGGCTAACATAGTAGGCTTTTAAAGTATTATCTGTCACAACATTTGTTGTACCAACATCGCCAATTCTTGTCATTAATATATCGTTTTCTTGAGGATAGACTTTATAATCACGCTTAAAATCTTCTTCAGATATATATTTTGTAGATTGCAAAGTAGAAATATTTTCTACTGATAAAAACATTATTCCACTATCTTGATATTTGGGAGTTTGGTGTACCCCATCGTATATCCCAACAATTTCACCCAGCTTACGCTGTTCCCAATCATCAGTAAATCCAGCAAATCTCACTTCAGGAATATTTGAGCCATCACGAGGAAACATTTTTTTCAACATAGTTTTCTTTAATTCTTTCAATTGATTGCACTCACGCTGATGAAGGGTAATAAGGTTGTCGAGATGTGAGAAATATTGTCCTATTTCAGTTTGTTCATCTATACTAGGCAAATAAATTTTATATTCAAGCATATCACTAATTTTAAGAACCCTATTTCTTCCTGCTCCTCCAGGAGAGGATAATTCTAAATGTTTTCTAAATTTTTCGTCTAATATCAAATATTTAAAAAAATTAGATTTTAAACATTTATCGAATGAAAATTGAGGAAATCTATGTGAAACAAGCTTTCCTTCATCATTTTTATCAGTAATTGCTACAGCATGTTCCCATGCAAATGTAATATTTAAAATAAATTTATTCGCTGCAACTCTATGCATTCTTGCAGAATTTAGTTCCTCTCCAGATTCAACAAAACTATGAAACGTTCCCTTTGCATGACTTCTTATACCCAATCTTTCATAACCGTCATGAGGAGTTTCAACTGGATCTTCATATTTTTCTAATAATTCTCCTAACTTACGCTGTTCCCAATCATCGGTAAATCCTTTAAATCTTATATCGGGTTTTGTCTTGTTTTCTTTCATTTCCATCCTCCCTCTCTTTTTAATCTATTTTCTTTATCTCATCTGCAAGAATATAAATAGCTTTTCTAAATTCTTTACGATATTTAAGCCATGATAAAACTTTTACTTCATATGTTGCAATTTCTTTATAATCATCTTTAGCTTTTATCATAATATCTGTTATTTCATTTTGGTTATCTAAATCTTCTTTACCGTAATGATGCTTATTAATTAACGCTTCTAATTCTCTAGGTTTAATTGTATTATCTAATCCCCATTTACGTACAAAATCAGTAACTAATTTTAAATTAGAATCTTTTTGTGATGAATCCATTGCTTTATTCATTAATTCAACATTTCTAGGAGCTGGATATTGGTTAAATACAAATTCTTTGTTATAGATCCTATTAACAAAATTTTGTATTTTGTATTTTTCTTTTTCATTATCAGATTTAGATAGTTCATTATGTATTTCTACTTTTGTTTTGCTTGCTTTTTCCATTTCATTTTCATGAACTTCATCAGCCATTTGAGCAATTAGTTCTGTTAAATAATCATAATTGATTGTTACATCGTGTATGTGCACCATTTCTAAATTTACTTGTGAAATATCTATTTCTTCTTGTCTTGCCTTAATAATCTTAATTTCATCAGAAATTGTTGTTGTTAAAGTAATTTCTTGATCTTCAGTAATACCTATTCTTTCGTAAAATCCTGTTGGATCATCATAAGCAGAAACCGCATTTCCTTCATCATCTTCTGTATATTGTTTCAATTGACTTAAAAGATGATTATATTTCTTTAAATTTTCAAAGACTACATCTTGTTTCTTTTCACTTTGTGGTGCTCTAACAAAATTATCTGTTAACTCAGATAAAACATTAACAACTTCTTTTAATTCATGAAGAACCTCAGAAAATGGTTTAGAAATAATACCAACATTTTTATTCAACAACTCTATTACTTTTAAATCTAATTTTTGTTGTTCATTTGCTGAATCTCTATTTGAATAAAGATAAAAAGCTTCATTCATCTCATATTCATTTTGTACCGGCCATCTATAATTAATAACATTTCCCCATGGTTTATTAACTAAATCATGCATTCTATTTGTACGAGAATAAGCTTGTATTAAATTACCACCCTTTAATGTTCTATCTACATATAAAGTATTTAATTCAGGTGCATCAAATCCAGTAAGTAATTGATCTACAACAATAACTAAATCTAAGTATTGTCCATCATCTGCTGTTTTATTTAATCTTCTTGCTAAATCATCCGTATATTGTTTTACAGTAGTCATATCAAATGTTGTTCCAAATATTTTATTATATTCTTTAATTGCTCTATGCAAATTACTATTTGTTTCTAATTGATTATTTCCATTTGATGTATCCACTGAAAAACTAATTGCAACTTTTAATCTTTCATCTTCAGGTTTTGTTTTATTTATTTCTTGAAATTTATCAAAATATTCCATTGCTCTTGGTGTAGAAGCTTTATTTCCACCCACATGTACTGTCAATAAGGCATTATATTTCCTATTATTTGAACGACTTTTCCAATTATCAAAGATATCTTTAACAACCAATTCTACATGTTCACTACTTGTATCATATACACTTCCTTTTATATTATCATCAATATCTTCATTTGTTGGATTTTCAGGCGCTTTAATCGTTTCTTTGAATTCAACATTGAATCCTAATACATTTTTATCTGCAATTGCTTCCTTTATTGTATAAGCATGTAATAAATCTCCGAATATTTCTCTTGTTTCAGGAAATTTAGGAGTTCCTGTATAGCCAATCCAAGCCGCCTTTGGAATAGCATTTCGAATTGATTCAAGCATACCTTGATTTTCACTACCATTTCCTGTGGATCTATGCGCTTCATCAACAATAAAGAGAATATTTTCATTTAATGGTTTAAAACTTTGTCTTGAAACATAACGTGACATCTTTTGAATACTCGTTACTATAATATTTTTATCGCTTTTTATAGTTAATTTTCTTTGTAAATCAGAAATATTAGCTGTATCACTTACAACCCCTGTCTTACCCTCAAATCCAGCGACAGGGTCATAAGCTCTATATGCATCAGCAGTTTGATTTGTTAAAGCAATTCTATCAACCAAAAAGATTACTTTGTCTACATTTGGTAATCTACTTGCTAACCATGCTGTTTTAAAACTTGTAATTGTCTTTCCACTACCAGTTGTATGCCAAATATATCCTAGTTTTCCATCATCATAGCTAAAATCATGTTTTCTAACCTTATCTAATACACGTTTTGTTGCATATACTTGATAGGGTCTCATTACTTTTATACTTTCTTTATTTTTAGTTCCATCTAATACCATATATCTTGTAGCTAAATCATGAGCCATAGGAATAGATAAAACTTTATCAGCAAAAGTTTTCCATGATCTTACAGGTTTTGCATTTTCTTCATTTTGCCAATTAAATGCAAATGCTTTATTAAAACTCTTTAATGTTGTATTTGCCATATATCTTATATCAAATGGTGTCATAGCTATTAATATTTGTAAGGTAGAAAAAATTCCAGAATATTGTTTTTCAGCTATATATTGTTTCATTTGATTTAAAGATTCATTTGTTGAATGCATAGCTTTTTTTAATTCTATTTGAATGATAGGTAAACCATTAATTAATAATGTTACATCAAATCTTCTATTAGGTTTCCCATCAACAATTTTAGGTCTTTCAATTTGATTAACAACTTGATACACAGTATTTCCACCACCAACTTGTGCTTGATCAAATACTGTTAAAAAAACATGCTGTCCACTATCTAAATCTAACTCTATTTCCGAAACACCATTTACTCCATATAAAAATTGTCCTGCATGATAAGGTGTATCAATATTCGAGATAATCTTTTTTACTTGATTAAATTCTGTAACTGTTAATGTTTTTTTCAAGCGCGCCCTATTATTTTGTTCTAAAATCAATTTAAAATTATTCCACAATTGTTCCGTTGTTTTAACATTTTCTAAATATTCCCATTGTTTAACACCACCTATGTGTGTTAAATAATCAATAACTTCTCTTTCAAAATCTAATTCTGATTTACTTTTATAATCACTCATCTTCTTCTCCCCCTTACTGATTCTTCTAGAATTGAATTAGCACATTTTTCCATCAAACTCTTATATTTATCTAGATAGTTATTTAAACATATAGTCTTCTTATAAGCTTCTCCTATTTTTACTTGTTCTGACATTGAAATAATAGGTATTTCTATATCATTTAATGATTTAACAGGTATCTTTAAAACAGCCCCTGTTCCTTGTAGCATTCTTTCTTTTTGCCTTTTAACCCCAGAATAAGAATTAAATAAATATAAAAAATATTTTTTATCAAGAAAATCATTATCGAAATCAACTTTTATAAAATTCAAAGTAAGTATTTTTCCATCATTACCTTTACTAACAATTGCAGCTTGACGAGTAACAACGCTAATAACAACATCTCCTTCTTTTAATTTTAAAAGATTTTCACCATCAAAAGATTTGTCTTTTATATTTACTTTATTTATAAAATTGTAGTCATTAACAAAATCATTTTGATCATAAAACTCCAAATCTGTTGTTTGTATACGTGACGGATTAATACCAGGAGTAAAAGAAACACAATTTTTCAAAAAATACTCACCCATAATTATTCTCCTATCCTAATTTTTTCAAAAACTACCCTTTATCTATCTTTAGTATATCACCTCTCGTAAATATGCACAACGATTTTTTGTAATTTAATTAAATTTCATGTTTATTATGATTGGGAACAGCGTAAGTTAGGTGATGTTACTCAAATAATCATGGGGCAATCTCCTGATGGGAGCACGTATTCAGAAACACCCAAAGATTATATACTCGTACAAGGTAATTCAGATATAAAAGATGGATGGGTAGAACCTAGATTGTGGACAACACAAATGACAAAAAAGGCCGATGTAGGTGATTTAATAATGAGTGTTCGTGCACCGGCTGGTTCTATGGGAAAAACCGCATATAATGTAGTAATTGGTAGAGGAGTAGCTGCAATTAAAGGTAATGAATTTATATTTCAAAGTTTAATAAAAAAAGATATTGAAGGTTTTTGGAAAAAAATCACAACAGGTTCAACTTTTGAATCATTAAATTCTAATGATATAAAAAATAGCAATTTATTAGTTCCTGTTAATGAGGAACAAATAAAAATCGGTCAATATTTCTCACAACTCGACAACCTTATTACCCTTCATCAGCGTTTGTAATATTTCTATAGTTTGGAGAATTTTTTTAAAAAATATAGATGTAATTTTACTTATAACCATGTTCAATCAGCAACAAAATATTTAATACAGCATCTATTATATTTAAAACTGTTTTCTATGATAAATTTTCTTCTTTATATCTATAATGAATTGAATAATAAAAAATTATAATGCACTCACTTTATGAAATTTTAAAACAAATATAATTAATCTTTTTAATATCGCTAAGGACCTGTAATGGATAAAAATATCACAAAAGAAATGTATACATTCATGAATATTATTTGATTAATTTTTAAAATATTGAAAAACAAAAAATCATTCAATTATATTGTTAATATTTTAAAAAGAATGGCTTTAAATAAAAAAATAATATGATATAATTTATGTATATTAGTTCTATCAAATGGATATAATATACATAATAGGAGGTGATATAAATGATAATAATGGATTTAAAAATAAATAACTTTTTTGCATTTGAAAATTTCCATATTAATTTTTCCTATCCAAAAAAAATAGTAAATTCTTATTTAGAAGATGAGTTTTTAGAAGGCTATCCAAATTTTAGATATCAAAAAATAAATATTATCATGGGATCTAACGCTACAGGAAAAACATCTCTTGGAAAAATGATACTCGCTATTTTTAATTTGATAAATAAAAAAAATATAGATTTAATATCTCCTTTTATTTCAAATAAAAAAAAGAATGCTTTTTTTGCAATGGATTTTGTTGAAAAAAAAGAAAATAAATATTATTTATATCGAATGAATGCACATTTTTTAGGAAACGATGAGGATAGTTACTCAATTGATAATGTAAAAATAAATGTTTATTCAGTAGAAATTAAAAAGCGTGATAATTATGAATTATGTAGTGAAAGGCTTGATTTATTAACAAATAATAAATCCACCGAAAATTACATTACCGAATTAGAAAAAATCCCAAAACTTTCATGGGGGTTTGCATTTCCATTTGATTCATTTAAATCAGAATACAGTGTATTAGATGATGATCGCTATTTAAAATTATTGGAATACACATTAAAAGTTTTAGATCCTGCTGTTAAATATGTTAGAAGAATAGAAAATGTTAAAAATGCTTTTATTATAAGCTTTGGAGATAAGGATATAATTTTACAAGATGGTAAGATTGTAAACGAAAGTTTATTATCATCTGGAACAAAAGAAGGAATTCGAATTGCTTCTATTATCGATTCACTTAAAGTAGGAAAAGAAGCAGTTTATTATTGTGATGAAATGTTTTCACATATTCACTCAGATATTGAAAAAGGATTTTTCTCATTGATGATTGATTTGCTGGGTCGAAATTCACAATTGTTTTTTACATCTCATAACACTGATTTATTGGATTTACCTTTACCTAAGCATTGTTTCACTTTTTTAAAAAAAGAAATTTATGATGACGGGCAAGTAATATCAGCAATAAATGCATCTAAATACTTAAAAAAGAATACAGATTCCTTAAGAAATGCTGTTGATAATGATTTATTTTCTGTTTCCCCAAACCTAGTATTATTAGATGAAATTGGAAATATATAGGAGTTAAAGATGGCTAATAATATTTATCATTATTATGTAGAGGGAGATGACGAAAAGAAAGTAATTGACACTTTAAAAACCTCTATGCAACTAATCATTTCAGGAAAAGTTGATGTATTTAATGCAATAGAAAGAAAATTTACAAGAAATCAAATAATGAGATTGAAACAAGGAACAATTGTTGTATTGGTATTTGACACTGATACAAATCAAGTAGACACATTATTAGAAAACATCCTCTTTTTACAAAAACAACCCATTGTAAAAAAAGTAATATGTGTACCCCAAGTGAAAAATTTAGAGGATGAATTATTAAGAAGTTGTAATATTAAACAAATAAAAGAATTAACCGGCAGTAAATCAAATTCAAATTATAAACATGATTTAATACAACACAAAAATCTTTCTAACGCTTTAAAAACTCACGGATTTAATATCGAAAAATTTTGGTGCAAAGATCCATCATATCCATTTGATACTATTAAAAATGAAAGTCTATCAATAAAAAAATAAGAATTATACATTTAATAAATCGTTAAACGTTGTACTATATTTACATTTAATTAGTCTTTTGTAAAAAAACAATCATAAAGAACATATAACTTTAGTTATGACGTCTATAACGCGTAAAACGGGCAATTTGCCCGTTTTCACTTATTTCAATAAATTATCTAACACTTTGATCATTTCTTCTACTTTTTGATCACAATCTTCACTATTGACTGCATCATGTACACAATGTGTCATATGAGCTTTTAAGACTTCTTTGTTGGCTCTTTTTAAAATAGCTTCACTTGCCATGATTTGATGTGAAATATCAATACAATAGCGATCTTCTTCCACCATTTTTAAGATACCATCAATTTGTCCTCTTGCCGTTTTTAAAAGTCTTGTGACCTGTTTTTTATCGGCCATCATACTTATTCAATTCCTTTATAAGTATATCCAGCTTCTTCAATGGCTTGTTTTAGTGTTGCTTCGTCAACTTCACCTTCTACAAAAGCACAGTTTTTTTCTAGATCAACTGTTGCTTGAATACCATCAATAGCATTTAACGCTTTTTCTACATGTGCTTTACAATGTTCGCACATCATTCCTTCTACTAATACTTTTTTCATTTTCTTTTCTTCCTTTTTCCTATTTTCTCGTATTTGAATAATTTGATGTTTTGGTTTAAAGAATCTTAATCTAAGTGCATTCGATACAACAAAGACAGAACTTAATGACATTGCTGCTGCTCCATACATTGGATCTAACAGCCAGCCAAAGATAGAATAGAACACTCCTGCAGCAACAGGAATACCAATGACATTATAGAAGAATGCCCAGAATAAGTTTTCTTTAATATTTTTAATCGTTGCTTTTGAAAGTTCATAAGCCACAACAACATCTTGTAAATCATTTTTCATTAAGACGATATCGGCAGATTCAATCGCAATATCAATTCCTGAAGTCATTGCAATACCAACATCACTTCTAACAAGAGCAGGTGCATCATTGATTCCATCACCCACCATGATAACACGATGTCCTTTTTCTTGTAAATCTCTTACATGTTTTTCTTTATCTTGTGGTAAGACTTCACCAATGGCTTCAATCCCTAATTCATCAGCAATCGCATTGGCTGTTAATTGATTGTCCCCTGTCAACATATAGATATTCATGTTCATATCTTTTAAACAATCAATGGCATGTTTACTTGTTTGTTTCAAGACATCTGAAACAACGATTAAACCAATAAGTTGACCGGCATAGCTATAGAATAAAGGTGTCTTTCCTTTAGATGATAATTCTTTATAGAGATTTTCAATCGAAGAAAGATCAACATCATTTTCTTCCATCAAACGTCTATTTCCTGATAAAAGAATTTCTCCCTTTAATTCACCTACAAGACCTAATCCTTGTTTCATTTCAAAATGATCTAATGAATCAATAGATAAACCTTGTTCTAAAACATAACTATGAATTGCCTTGGCAAGTGGATGTTTAGAATATTGTTCAATTGAACCTGCATATTTCAATAAATCATTTTCACCTATATTTATTGGATAAACTTCAGTCACTTGAGGTTTACCTTCTGTAAGTGTCCCTGTTTTATCTAAAACAATTGTATCACATTTAGAAAGCTGTTCTAAATGTTGGGCTGATTTTACTAAAATACCTAAATTAGCCCCTTTTCCTGTTCCAACCATAATCGCTGTTGGTGTTGCAAGTCCTAAAGCACATGGACAAGAAATAACAAGAACAGAAATTGCACAGTTTAAAGCAAAATGGAAATCTTTATTTCCAAGAGTCAACCATAAAATGAAAGTAATGATTGCAATCGTAATAACGGTTGGCACAAAGACACCACTGATCTTATCGGCAAGTTTCGCAATTGGTGCTTTAGAAGCCCCTGCTTCTTCTACTAAACGAATGATTTTAGAAAGAGTTGTATCATTTGAAGTATGACTGACTTCTACTTGCATATAACCATCTAAGTTATTGGTTGAACCAATAACTTGATCTCCAACTGTTTTATCAACTGGTAAGCTTTCTCCAGTAATCATCGCTTCATTGATTGAACCATGTCCTTGAATGATTTTTCCATCCAAAGGAATATTGTTACCTGGTTTAACAATCACAACATCACCCATTTGAACATCTTCAATGGCCACTTCAACTTCTTTTCCTTCTTTTAAAACAAGAGCTGTTGAAGGCATCAACTTCATCAATTTTTCAATCGCTTCTGAAGTCTTTTGTTTAGAACGTGATTCTAAATATTTACCTAAAGAAATTAATGTTAAAATCATTCCTGCCGATTCAAAGTAAAGTTGCATCATATAATGATGGGGCATATCCATATCCATTCTTCCTAGATAATAAGCCATCATAAACGTTGCATATAAACTATAAATAAAAGCAGCTGAAGAACCTAAGGCAATCAAAGAATCCATATTTGGACTTCTATTCCATAAAGTCTTAAATCCTCTAATATAATAACCTCTATTAATAAACATAATAGGAACAACTAAACATAATTGAACTAAAACAAAGATCATCATATTTTCATGACCTAAGAGAATACTTGGTAAAGGCCAATTTATCATATGTCCCATACTGATATAAAATAAAGGAATCAAGAAAATAAATGATAAAATCAAATTCTTCTTTTTATGATCATTTTCATCTTCTTGAACATTTGAAACCTGTTTTTCACCAATATTTTGAGCTTTATAACCTGCTTTATCTACAGCCTCAAAAATTTGACTTTCACTTAGTTTATTTTCATCAAATTCAACAGTCATTGAGTTTTGCAATAAATTGACATTAACATCATCAACACCATCCAACCCTCTTACTGCTTTATCTACATGAGCTGAACATGCACTACATGTCATGCCAATGACATCATATTTCTTTTTCATTACTACACCTCCCACCCCTATAGGGTATCTATATCGTACTTGAATATTAGAAAATAAGCAAGAAATATGCTTACAAAATTTCTTGCTTTTCTAAGATTAGTTTTCCCTCTTTTATTTGATAAATACGATTTCCCCATTCTTTTCTTTCATCACTTTCTTCAATCAATTCATTCATACTTACCCCAAACAAACAACTTAATGCATATAAATGATGAATTGAAGGATATGTACTTCCTTTAAACCAACGATAAATTGGTTGAGGACATTCTAAACATAAATAATTTTGGATATCTTTGACTTTATATCCTATTGTCTTAATATATTTTTTTAAATTCATTCCTAGTTTTAAAGGGTCTATTAATTTTTTATCCATTTTTATCACCAACTTTATTGTAAAACAAAAAAAGAAAGCTGTCATTGAACTTGTAGTTCACTAGTCTTCCCTTTTTTCAGACATTCTAAACTTAAATCACCTTTTCTTTGTAACCTTAAAAAATGATTGATTTAATCTCAAAGATAACATTTTATCATTCATTTCTTTTGCCAACTTGTAGATAAAACTTATCATAAAAGCAAAGAATAAAACTATTATTGAAAAAATACTGGTAAAAAAAAGATACCAAAAATCGGTATCTTAATCATATTCTGGCATAAGGCTTTCATCAACAACATAGGCTATTCTATTGTATAGAATTTTTAATAGATCTTCTTTCGCAACATTTTCTAAAAGCCCTTTCCCAAGTTCAGATTTAACTAAATGAGTGAGACAGTCATATTGGAAAGCATATTTAAATGGAGCATAGTCATTTCTAAACATATAAATTGAATACTTATCACTGGCAAAAGGAATACCACTATCAACATGTACACCATATGTACCATATTTTTCTAATGAAAAATCATTTTTTCTATATCTATAATGAATTGTATCTTCTGTACCATAGATTTTAGAAAAAGCATAGAACTCCCTAAATTTATATATCTTATAGATATCCCCATCTTTTTCAAAATAATATGAATCTAAACCAATGGTCATGGTAAATGGGAAATCAAAAACTTTTCCACTTTTATGTGAGTTAAATGAAACGCTTCCTATAATATCTAAAGAACCAAGGTTAAAAGTATTTTCATCATATATTTCATTAAACCCTAATTCTATTTCAAAATCAGGACCAATATTCCCACAATTATTATATTTATTGATATCCTCTAATAATTTGTTATGAGAAACATTGTTAAAAAGTTCATTGTAAGAATAAGCACTTTTTAAATCAATATTAGCTATTTCATTGGCACTGTTTTTAAGCATGCTTATTTCTTTTTCATCTGTCATTTTTCTATAACAGATAAACTTATCAAAAACAGCTTCCTTTAAATTATTTTCAAATTTATTAAATTGATAAACAAGCTTTCCCAAAAAATTGTCTTGTATATAGATTTCATCTTGATTCAAACCTTCAAAATATTCTTTTAGGCCAGGAATATACCAATTGGCATCTTCATTCTTTACAAAATCAAAAAATTCATCAAATGTAACATGTTCCATATAAGAGTCCCCCTTAAAAATATATACTCAAATTTTAGCACAGAAATAAGAAAAGGGTAAAGAAAAAGACGATTTTAAATTTCCATCATCTCTTTGTAAAATTCTATAAATTCATTTTCAACTATTTCAAAAGCTACAAAACTTAAATCAACTTTTCTTTGCAACTTTAAATAATCTTGATTGATTTCATCATTTAATAATTCTTTTAATTCCAAAGATAACATTTCATCATCAATTTCAAAAACTAATTTAGTTTCATCTTTTGTTAAATCTCTTTGAATAAAATGTTTCCAAATCGTATTTTGTAAAATATCTTCCACTTCTAAATAATAAGTAAGTTCTTTTTTTATCGGTCTTGTAACATCACTTAAATAAACTTCACTTCCATCATGCAACAAACATCCTAAAATAACTTCTTTACTATACCCTCTTGTCTTTGCTTCCTTAGCACAAGCAAGACTATGTTGAGCTACGGAATAGAAATGTTGAACATGCCCATTTCCTCGACATATTAAAGAAAGCGCATGAGCAATATCTTTAATATCTAATAAACTTTCATCAACATTTAATGGATCAAAATATTTTTTTGTATACGTTGTAATAAAACTCATAAAATACTCCTATAACTTAATTGACACCGTACTTAATGCGCAAACTGTCATTAAAAGACAACAAATAATGATACTCATGCCAAATGAAAATGATAAAAAATAGGCAATAATCGAATAAACAAAATAACCTAAACAAACCATTAAAAATCTTATAAAATGTTTATACGCATACTCTTTTCTTTGTTTGCTTGTAACCGCACATGCTTCTTGATAAGAAATCCCTGTATACCAATAGATTGCCTCATTTTTATAAATCATGCCCGTAAGAATGGCAAGAGTTATAAACATATAATTACCTAAAACCAAACCTACTAAATCTATATTCTTGATATCCATAAAAATAATCGCCAACACACCTACGCAAAATAAAACCAGCCATGCCATAAATCCTTTATAACTTTTTTTCATTTTTATAAACCTATTTCCTTATAAATTTTTTCAATAATTTGTGATTTATACATACAATATTTTTCAATATCATTTGGATACAACTTTGCTGCTTCTTTTTTAATTTTACCGTATTCTTTTACAGTATTTGGATGTTTTCTTAAATAATTTCTAAAAGCAAGATGTCGTTTCAATTCTTTAGAATCTTGTGGACATACATAAAGATGATGTGTTCTTAAATGCTCTTTTCCTTCATATCTAAAAGCTTCGCGATCTTTAAGACCTAAATCGCCTTCATAAATATAACCATGATTTTCTAAAAGATAAATAACTTCTTTTAAATCATTTTGATCAATAACAACATCTAAATCAATGATTGGTTTAGCTGCTAGTAAAGGAACAGAAGTGCTTCCTACATGTTCAACAGCAAGCACTAAATCTTTTAAAGCTTCTTCTATTTCCCCTTTAATTTGATTGAAATCATTTACCCACTTCGAATCATAATCTACAACTTCAATATGTTCTGTTTTCATCTTTCAATATCTCCACATAAACGCTCACAAACAAGATTCCTACAACGCTTTTTATGTGCTTCATGTAATGAATGATTTTGAAAATTCTTTAATGCCTCTAAATTTTCAAACTCACTATAAAAAACAAGATCATAACCTGAAGTCAAGTTTTCTTCCATTTCCACACATAATAAGCCTTCAATTCCTTCTAAAGTTTGAACCGATTCTTTTAATTTTTGAAGTGTTTCTTTTTCTAAATGGTTTTCTTTAACTTCTTTTGTATAATTCCAAAATAAAATATGTCTAATCATTTTCATCACCTACTTTTATTATTTCTTTAACAATTTCTTCAATTGTTTTATTAGAAACATCAATTTTATATGTATTTAATTTTTGATACATTTCTAATCTTTCTACACTACGAGCAAGGACATCTGGTTTTCTAATTCCTCGATCGATATCTTTTTGAATTCTTTTTTCCAAAGCTTCTTTTTGACAAACTAAAGAAATAGATATCACTTTTACATCTTTTAAATCAAGATGTGAAAGTAGATCATCAATAATACTTTGTTCATGCATTACCCAACAAAAAATAATATGATCAAATACACTGCATTTTAAATCATTATTCAATAACATACAGATATTCTCTAAAACTAACTTTTTTGTTTCTTCATTAACCATGAACGGATGCATATCCCAACACCAATCTCCATCTATAAAAACGCTTTTATCTAATTTTCTTTTAAGAATCTGACACGTTGTTGTTTTACCAACACCCATCGTGCCACCTATTAAATATAATTTTTTCATAACTTTCCCTTCTTTTTAAAATATTATACAAAATATTTATCAATAATTATATAACTTCTTTCTTTAGTTGTTTAAACAAAAATAATAATTTTTATTAACTTTCTCAATTGTTTTTATATTGAAAGTTCAATAAAATAAAATTATTAAAGGAGGTTCATTCTATGATCTATTTAAGTAGTTTTAAATTAAGCAATCAAACACTCAAAAATCCTAATATTTATCCCTATAGTATCTTTAGAGATAAGTACATAGAGCCTTTTTCTTTTGCACCTATTACCATTTTTTATGGAAATAACGGGTGTGGAAAATCCACACTTCTTAACATCATTGCTGGTAAATTAAAAATAAAAGGAAAAGAAATGCCTGCAAGTAATGCTTACTATGAAAATTATTGTGAAAGATTTGAAAATGAATGTGCTTATAGTTTAGGCAGCAATGAAAATGGTATTCCTTTTTATCAACTACCTGAAAATAGTCGTTATATTAAAAGTGAAGATATTTTATATGAAATTAAAAAAATACAACAAAAAGCTATTTTAGAGCATGGTTTAACTTATGATTATATGCAAGAAGGATTATCTTTAGAAAAAGCACAAAGTGTTTTAAATAAAAAGAAAGAACAACGTATTGAAAATATCATTTTTTCTCAAGAAAAGTATTCCAATGGTGAAACCTCTTTACAGTTCTTTCAAGAATATCTTTTACCAAATGCTCTTTATTTATTAGATGAACCAGAAGTTTCTTTATCTCCTGCAAATCAAGTTGCTTTAGCTCAAGAAATTAATGAACTAACACATTATTTAGGGTGTCAGTTTATTATTGCGACACACTCTCCTTTTATGTTAGGTACTTTAAACGCTAAAATTTATAATTTAGATGCAAGAGAATACGAAGTTACCCCTTGGTATAAATTAGAAAATGTTCGCTATTTTTATGATTTTTTCAAAAAACACGAAAAAGAATTCAATGATTGAGTTCTTTTTTTCTTTACCTTATTGACAAATCATTAAATGTATTATACTGTATTAGTGTACTAGTGACACTAATACAGTTAGGAGGACTCTATGTTTATAATAGATATTCAAAATAAAGTTCCTATTTTTGAACAACTCAAAAAACAAATTTTAGAATTTATCTCTATCGGCATTTTACTTCCTAATGATAAATTACCTTCGGTAAGATCTCTTGCAACAGATATTGGCGTTAATCCTAATACTGTTTCTAAGGCTTATCAAGAATTAGAGAACCAAGGTTATATTTATTCCATTAAAGGAAAAGGATGTTTTATTGCGGATAATCAAACTGATCAATTGATTAAAGACGATAAATTAGATGATTTTAAAGGATGTGTCAATGAAATGAAAAAGCATCAAATTACCAAAGACAAATTATTAGAAATTATTGAAAAAGTATATAAGGAGGAAACTGTATGATTGAAATTAAAGATGTGATGAAATCTTTTGAAAATAAAAATGTTTTAAATCATTTAAATGTCACAATTTCCTCAGGAAGTATTTTTGGTTTGATTGGTCCTAATGGAGCTGGTAAATCAACCTTACTTTATTTATTAAATGGGATTTCTAAATGTGATGAAGGAAGTATTTTATTTGATGGAAAAGAAGTGTATGAAAATCCTGATGTAAAAAAAGATATTTTATTCATTAGTGATGATCCTTACTATTTCCACTTTGCTACTATTGATGAAATGAAAGATTTCTATCTTACTTTTTATCCACAATTCAATTTAGAAACCTATCAACATTATGTCGATTTATTCCGTTTACCACAAAATAAACCTTTAAAAGATTATTCAAAAGGAATGAAAAGACAAGCAATGTTTGCTTTAGCACTTGCAATTGCACCAAAATATTTACTATTAGATGAAGCTTTTGATGGATTAGACCCTGTTATGCGTTTAGCCTTTAAAAAAGCTATAAATCAAATGATTGATGAAAATATGACAGTCATTATTTCATCTCATAATTTAAGAGAGCTTGAAGATATTTGTGATAGTTTTGGTATTTTAGAAAATGGATGTATGACAACATCTGGTGATCTCTATGATATTAAAGATCATATTCATAAAATACAAATTGCTTTTAAAGAAGAATTAAACAAAGAAGAATTTAGTCATTTAGATGTTCTATCTTTCCATAAACAATCAAGAGTGATCAATATGGTCGTTAAGGGAGACATCAATGAAATTAAAGATTATTTAAGAATGTTCAATCCAATTATGTTAGAAGTTTTACCTGTAAATTTAGAAGAAATATTTATATATGAAATGGAAAGAAAGGGGTATGGTGTCTATGATTAATAAAGATTATTTTAAATATTTAATAAAACAAAATAAGAAATATCTTATTCTTATTTATGTAATTGGAATCATTATTCCTTTTCTACTAATCAATAAATTTGATTATGCACCTTTAAACGATGAAAATATAACGCGTTTTGCACAAATAATTCCTTTAGCTTATGGATTTATGTTATCTTTTATTGTCCCTATTTATCTGTTTTCTTTTTTACAAAAAAAGAAAAGTAATATACTTTACTTTTCCTTACCAATAAAAAAAGAATCACTTTATTTAACAACAAGTTTATTTTCTTACTTTGCAACTATTCTACCTGTTGTTATTTACCAAATTATAAGCCAATTTATTGGTAACTATATGATTTCTTTTCCATTGGACAAATTTATTCTAGCAATAATTATCACCATCGTCCATATGTTTGCGATGAATACAATCATTACATTTGTAACACTTTCATCTCAAAATATGACTGATAGTTTAATTTGTTCGATTGCTTATATGATCATACCCTTTGTTGTTTTTCTTGCTCTTAATATTTGTGCAACCAAGGTAGCCCAAACATTTATGATGGGATATGGAAACTATTCACAATCATTAAAATTATTACTTAATTATATAAGTATTGTTTATAGTGGGTTTTTCCAAGGAAACTATTTATTATCGCCATTTGTTTCTAATACACCTATTATCTATTGGTTTATTTTAAGTATTATCTTTTCATTGATTAATTATCATTTATTTTTAAAACGTACACTCGAAAAAAGTGAAACATACACAAAATCTATCTTTATGTATCCATTGATTATTATTTTAAGTACATTATCAATGATGTTATTTGTGTATGATCTAGGGGATTTAAAAATGACAACACTCATGTTTTCTGTTATTTTCATCATTTATTTAATTATGTATTATTTTTCAAAAAGAAAAGTTTATTTCAGTTGGAAAATTCCATCTCTCTTTATTCTATTGATTATTGGTTGCATTGGTTTTTCTAATATTTATTCTAATACCAAAGGTCTTAATACAATTTATGAATTACCAAAAAACAAGGATATCCAAGAAATCTATTTTTCTACTGATCGTTATATTTTCGACGAAGATAAGCCATCAACTGTCGATAATCAAGAAATAGAGAATTTAACAACAAAAAATATTACAATTCAAAATAAAAAAAATTTCATGAAAAGTATGTACGAAATTATGAACAAAAATTTAATTACTAAATCCGCTGATTATCATGGTTATGAAAACTATTATGAATTAACGATTAGTTTTACAACTAAAAACACCATCAATCCAAACAGAAATTATATTATTAAGGATGAAAATATGGCAGCTGTACTGGATATTTTTTCTAAATATGACATCATTAAAAACAAATAGGTTGGGTATTACCTCAACCTATTTCTATAGAAGGAGTCTTTATGAAAAAAACTACACATATATTATTTACTATTTACATATTTTTAGTCATTTGGATCATACTTTTTAAATTATCTGTTTCTATTGATCAATTACCACATTTTAGAAGCATTAATTTAATTCCCTTCTATTATCCAAATAAGACAACTTATCAAATAAGAGAAGTTCTTGATAATCTGATTATTTTTATTCCTTTTGGGCTCTATTTAAAAACATTAAATATTAATAGTGATCGAACAATATTTCTTGGTTTTCTATTAAGCATTTCATTAGAATTATCTCAATATATCTTTTGTCTTGGAGCAAGTGATATTACAGATTTAATTACGAATACAACAGGAGTACTTGTCGGTATTGGTCTTTATTATCTTTTAAAAAAGATTTTTAAAGAGAAGACCAATAAAATTATTTTAGCATTAGCAGCTATTGTAACGATTTTATTTGTTTCTTTGATCGTTATTATTCTTATAAACAATTAATGCACATAAATCACAAGTTATTCACAATTGTGCATAATAAAAAATGAGGTCTCCCTCATTTTTTTATTCTGTTGGATGACGATCACCTAATAAATAATCATCTACATGTTCAAAGATATATTGAATAGATAATGGTTTTCTTCCTGTAAGTGAACTAAAATCACTAACAGGAACATCTAAATAGCCTTGTGTGACAGTTGTTCCAAAAGTAACCATTCCTTCTGATGTTGCTTTAATTGGACTTTTTGAAAAATCTCCATCCGTATTTCTAGGAACACCAATTGAATCAAAATAAGCATAAAGTTCATCATCTGTAAGTCTTGTATAAGTGATATGATTTCCTGTTGCTTTGTTTCCAATAGCTAAGAAATCTTCATAAGATAGTGGTTCTAAACCATTAATATTTAAAACAGCTCGATGTAATAAATGATTATTTAAAGCACAAGCTGCTGCATAAGCGCAATCCTTACGTGAAATAAACCACACACGTCCATCTCCCATATTTTTAGAAATTGTTGTTTCTTTAGCTTCTACGGCTCTTAAGTAGTCACTTGTAAAAGCTTCTACAAAGAGTGAATTTCTTAAGAAAATATAATCAAGTGATGTATTTTGAATAATTGCTTCTGTATAAGAATGATCTACATTTTCAATGCTTGGGTTAAATGGATGTGCCGCTGATAAAACAGATGTATAAATAATTTGTTTAACATTTGCTTTCACACATGCATCTACTGCATTTTTATGAGCTTGTCTTCTTTTTTCACCTACAAAAGGCATTGAAATCAATAAAACTTTATCCGCATTTTCAAAAACTTTTACAAGTCCTTCAGGATCATTAAAATTAGCTATAGCTGTTTGAATCCCTTGTTCCTTATATTCTTTTAAACTTTCTTCTTTAGGTGCTGTAAATACTAAATCTTCTTTGTTCATCAATTTTAAGGTGTATTTAGCCACTAATGAACCAAAATTTCCATCAACACCATTAATAACAATTTTACTCATCGTTCATACCTCCACATGTGAAAATTATATCATGAATATTTTTATAAAATAGACCTTAAAAATTAATAAAGACTATAAGTTTTTCTTATAGTCTAAAATAATCTTCTACATATTTCATAAATTGTTGTATCGCCTTTTTTTCATTATCTCGATGATAGCCTACTGCATAATCTGCATGATGATGACTTTCTTTTAATGGAATAGCTACAACTTGATCATTTTCATTAATTACTTCCGTTGCTGTAAGACCAATACCTTCCCCTAAAGAAATAGCCATCATATATTCATTTAAATCATCTACTTCTTTTTTTATGTAAGGAATCATCCCATCTAAACGAAAAGATTCCATATAATCATGATAATATTCTTCTCCTTGTTTTTTAGATAAAATAATGAGTGGTTCATTTTTAATATCTTCTATCGTTAAATATTCTTTATGACTTAAAGGATGTTCTAATGAAGTGACAACACAAATATGGCTATGATGTATTGTTTGATAAATTAAATCAGGATATTTTTTAAAGTTATTGGTTAATCCAAAGCCTAAGTCTATTTCCCTTTCATTTAATTTTTCCATACATGTTAATAAATTAAACGCTTTAATATCAATAGAAACATCATGATTTTCTTTAAAACTTCTTACAATAAAAGGAATATGTTGTTTTTCAAAAGGTCCTGTTATCCCTATCGTTAATACATCCTTTTGTAAGTTTTCCTTAATATCTTCATATTCATTATTATAATCATCTATTAATCTTTTAGCCAAATCATAATAACGCTTTCCTTCTTTTGTAAGAGTTGGACAATAAGTTTTTCGATTAAACAAAGAAAATCCTAAATCTTTTTCTAATTTTGTAATTTGTTGAGAAATTGCTGATTGTGAAAGATAGTATTTCTTAGCAGCTTTAGAAAAGCTCCCTTCTTCTACTACAGCCATAAAATAATAAATCACTTGTTTAAACATCTACATCACCCTATTTATCATATCATCTTATGCACATTTTTTCATAAATTGTGCGTAAAAAAGTGAATAACTTGAGTTATTCACCTTATTCACATATTTATTCACTTTTGTACAAATAAAAAACACATCTAAGATGTGAATCAAATAACCTGGCAGGGGTAGTAGGAGTCGAACCCACATCAACGGTTTTGGAGACCGGTATTCTACCATTGAACTATACCCCTATTGGGTTTGCCTAATTAATATACCATAATAAAAATAAATATGCAATAGGTATTTTCACTATAATTGTAAAAAAAATAAACATATGATAATTTTGAGGAGGTTAAATATGAAAAATGACTTAGAATTAACTATTTCTTCTATCAAAATACAATCATTTAAAGATATTTATAAAATGAACATTGCTTTTGATAAAGGAACTATTTTTAAACAACTTGATAAACCTTGGGTGATGTGTCGTGGATGATACATTATTACAAATAAGTAAATTGGATTTTTGTATCCAAGATGTTACTTTGTTTTTAGATACCCACCCTGATGATCAAGAAGCTAAAAAATATTATAAGGAAGGGATGAAGCATCTTTTAAAGATGAAAGAAACTTATTTAAAAAATGGCGGTGCTCTTACAAATAGAGACGGAAAGAATATTGAAAACTATATTAATGAACCATTTCCTTGGATGAAAGGAGGATCAACATGTGGTTGTATGAAAAGCGCTTGCAATATCCCGTTAATGTAAGAAAACCTGATGCTAAAACTGCTAAAATCGTTATTTCACAGCTTGGTGGACCTAATGGTGAATTAGGAGCAGCACTTCGTTATCTAAATCAACGCTATACGATGCCTTATCCAAGAATTCAAGCCTTATTGACAGACATTGGAACAGAAGAACTTGCTCATGTTGAAATTATCAGTACTCTATTCTATCAACTTACCAATGGTCTAACACCTCAAGAAATTAAAGATGGTGGATTAGATGCCTACTTTACAGATCATACTCTAGGAGTTTATCCAACAAATAGTGCTGGTATACCATTTAGTGCAGATACTTTCCAATCTGTTGGTGATCCTATTACTGATTTAACAGAAGATATGGCTGCTGATGGTACGATTGTGTAAAGACAACATTGAGGTTTTAAAAGATAGTTCCCAATAATCTGGCATACTAGCTGCCAGATATGAGAACTTTAGAAATTCCAATGTATCTCAATAGGTACTTCCTTAGTTACAGGGTCTTTCTTACCGACCAATACATAATCAATCAGCTTTTCAACCGTTTCCCTGTCTAAGTGTTCAAGATTTGTATATTGCTCGATTAACTGTCGTCTGTTATCGCCAATCAGCATTTTTCTTTCAATAACATCAAGCTGTTTCTGCGTATCAATTACCAGTTTTTCGAGCCTTTCTTTTTGTGTTGAGAAATCTTTAGATAAATCCAAGTAATCAAGTTCGGAAAGAATACCCTTTACCTTATCTAAATATAGTTCACGGATTCCTTTTGTGTATTCCGCAATCTTTTTTTGATAAGCAGCAATCTCCGTTTCCAAAGCTTCTTTTTGACCTCGCAAGTCATTATTGAATTGCACATTTTGTTCAAGCTCATCTTTATCCAGATATTCTGCGGATAACTTATTAAGTTCATCAATCACAGCTTTTTCCAATTTGTCTACTGAAATGAAAGAACCTATACAAGCGTCCTTTGCTACATGGCGGT